>Ga0207421_10001186_pt1 | contig 33888 bp, 48 predicted proteins | sample SodLakKL_010_SED_4_FD_187542 | JGI IMG/M metagenome (GOLD analysis project Ga0207421, IMG submission 187542) | Alkaline sediment microbial communities from Lake Tanatar, Kulunda Steppe, Russia - 8KL_010_SED (SPAdes) (version 2) | ecosystem: Environmental > Aquatic > Non-marine Saline and...
ATCAATTTTCTTTATCGAATTTAAAAGGTTCAAGAATCGCTGAGAAACCGTTTTCAGACAATACGTCAGATAACTCCTCAGAAGTGATATCTAGATCTGCAAAGATCAATCTATCTCCGGGTCGTCTGTTCTCGATGACGAATTCGACGGCCTCATATTTATCCGAGATCGTTATCGGTACCTTTCCTCCATTGTCTAAAACCCCTTTAGCAACCAGATTACATATCTCGCCATCACTTCTACCCCTTATAACTTCTTCATTTTCAGTACATATCACCATATCGAACAATTCAGCTGCCACTCTACCACACTTCATTATAAAATCATCGCTCCTATCCCCTGGTACGGTAAGTGCGATCACTTTTCTCCCTCCTGGAAGATGATCTGTAAAGTCTCCCAGCGCTCGTATACCATCTATATTATGTGCATAATCCATGACTATCAAAGATTCGTCGTATTTGAAAGTATTAACTCTTTTCGGAATGATATCTTCGTCCATCACAAGGTTCTTCAAACTCTCTATGACGGATCCCATAGGTATGCCCGATGCATGACTAGCACATAGCGCAGCTAACGTGTTCTCCAAAAACATCCTCACCCCTCCCATCATATATGGGATATCATCTATATCTACCAGTACTTTCCTATCACCACTCTCATAAAGCACGATTTTGGTCCCTTCAATTGTTAGAGTTTTGATCCCTCTTTTTATATATGATTCAACCTTATCATCTTTGTCAACAGCAAATACAAAAGGCGTACCATTACATCTTTCCATCAACTTATCAGAGAAATCATCGTTACCATTTAATACACAATACCCATCTTTTCCTGTTGTTTCTAATATCAACGACTTTATGTGGAATATATCTTCAAGTGTTTCCACACCATCTAGACCAAGATGATCCTCCTGTATATTTGTGACTACGCTGACCTTACTTTTATCGAAGGATAGGCCTTTTTTTAATATCTCACCTCTAGCTGTTTCTAGTACAGCGTATTCAACATCAGGATTATCTAAGATCGCTCTAGTATGCCAGGACCTAGTTGTGCCCCCTTCAACTATCTGTTCTCCATCTAAATAGATGTCCCCAGTCACTGTCATCCCCGTGTGATAGCCGTAATCTCTAGCGAGCCATTCGATGATCCTGCTAGTAATAGTTTTTCCATTAGTACCTGTCACGGCCACTAGAGGTATCCTGGCATCCTTATCTGGATAGAGATGATCTATAACATATTCACCTACGTCTATAGACGTTCCTAAGGCGGGGTCGGTATGCATCCTCAATCCTGGGCTTGCGTTCACCTCGATTATCCCCCATCTTACTTCATCAGGGTCAGCTGTCACATCCTCAGATATTATATCAATACCTGCTAAATCCATACCTATTACTCTGCTTGCATTTTCGATCAATTTCTTCAGCTTCGGATGAACTCTTTCAGTATAATCCTCGGATATACCTCCGGTACTGAGGTTACCTCCGACCCTAAGATAGACCTTCTGGCCTTGGTCAGGAACAGATTCGGGGATAAAACCTCTCGTTCTCAAAAATCGCTTTTCTTCCCTTCCTAATCTTATGTTGGTCAATACACTCTGATGTCCCTCGCTGCGTCGTGGATCTTGGTTTACTTCTTCTACAAGTTCTTCTATAGTCGATCCACCGTCACCGATCACGTGGGGAGGTATCCTCTTTGCTGCTGCTTTCATCTCGTGATCTATGACTAAGAACCTGAAATCATCGCCGGGTATATGCTCCTCCAGGAGTAATTTATCAGAACAATCTTTGGATATCTCGTAAGCCTCTTCTACCTCTTCTTCAGATACGATATCTCCCACCACACCTTCACCATGATGTCCATCTACAGGTTTTATTATCAGGGGAAAATTTAGTCTTTTAGCGGATTCAAGAGCTTCTTCTTTCGAGGTAACGATCTCTCCTTCTGGGACTGAAAATCCAGTATTCTGTAATACGGTTTTAGTCATAAATTTATTCTGAGCGATATCCGAAGATAACATAGAAGTCTCAGATGTTACTGGACCCCATATCCTTTTCTTTTTGCTGCCCCATCCCAAAGTGTAGAGACTGTAATCCTTCATCAAGTGTCTAAATGGTATATCATGCCTTTTAGCTGATTCAAGGATAGCTTCAGTGCTTGGACCTACTTTATTTTTCAAGTAGATCTTTTCCCCCTTCGATATGATACTTTTTACGACTTCATCCAAATCTTTTTCTCCATTTAAAACCCTTTTATATATCTCGATAGCTTTTTCAAGGGCATATATTCCAAGAGGCTCATACCTATACTCGAAAACTAATCTGTAAGTACTTCCGGACTCTCTTCGACTGTTACTGAAGGATACATCGTCTCCGGCCATATTTTGTATCGCCAAGGCCATGTGCTCGATCACGTGGGGTGGATTTGTCCCTTTATCAAGTATTTCTAAAAAACCACCCTCTCGACCTATAGAACACGTATGATTTTTTAGATCGGGGAACAACCTTACCAAAAGTGCCTTTATGTTCTCATCGGAGTAAGTATCTACAAACTCACCAATATCCAACTCTGCCTCTATAACAGGAAAAAAAGCATGAACATTAGGCCCTTTATAGATACGTTTATTTACTACACTTATTTCATCTGCTTCCATAAGACTAACACCCCCTGGTACTAACATCAAAATCTAATCTGAAGGTTGAGTGTGCATTTCGACGAAAGTACGCAATTTTTGCTCATGCGAGGGACCATCTATGTCGAACTCAAATTCACTCCGGCTTAATTTTATCATGCCTTCAACAAAATCATCTTTTAGATCTACAGGAATTTTTTTTCCATATAAGCCCATTTTTTTCTTTTGAATGTTGTACAGAAGAGGAACTAAGTAACCGAGCTTATCGTTCAAAATTCCATTTATATCATTTCTATGCATAGTCTCTCCCTTGCAAACATAAAATAACATCGCGATGCTATTTTAACTTTTTTAATTATTGTCTTTTATATAAATAGCGTATGATTAAATATTTCGACAAAATTAATAAAGTACATAGTATGATGCAATATCATGGAGAAGACATTAGTGGTCTTAACGATAACACTCATGATCTTGGTCGGTTTCACGGGATGTTTAGAAGATACTCCTAGGCCTCCTGCATATGATACACCTAAATTCGTATTGGGGTATTCTGAGCAGATCGAAAGGCCAAATGAAACCGTCATATTCATACATGGTATTGAGGATGTTATGTACAATAGGATGATCCTCAAGATCGAAAATGAAACGGTCATGAATAAGACAAATTCCTTCTCTATAGAATACAATACCAATCTAACAAATTTTCAATTATTTGCCGATGTTTATAAAGAAAACACTAGGTTCAATTTCAATGCTACCGTAGAGGTTTTAGGGAACAGTGAATATCTGTTCAATCTGAGGTATATCGATGGAAGCAAAGAAAATATAAGAGAACGTAACTTACCCTTTGTCAGGAGATTTAACAGAATGGAGGACAATACATGAAAAAGGTCCCGATACCGTTGGTCATGCTCGGTGCGATCATCATAGGAGTTGGACTAGTAGCTGTTGCGATGATGACTGGGATACTACCGATGAGGGATGTTTTGACAGGGTTTTACGCTTTTGTCTTCGGTCTAGTTGTGATATCGATTTTAGCGATAATCGGAGCTGTATTTTTTGGTATGTATATCTCTCATAGAATATTCTCTAAAAGAGATTTCACGACCTTTGAAGAAGAGATGTTAAAGATGAAAGAAGATGTCGAAAAGATCAAGGAAAAGTTAGATGAAAAAGAATCAAACTAATGTTTCAGGACATATCTCTCGACGAGAACAGTTCCTACATTTTCCCTCTCTATTATGATTCCTATGGACGTCCTCAGTTTTAAAGATCTTCCTCATATCTTCCAATTTTTCCAGCAGTAGTTCTCTGAGTGATTCATCATATTCTATCTCGAATTCCTTGTCACCGTATTTGACTATACCATAAGGAGGAGTATCACCTGTTTCCTCTTCCAAAAGAAGACAATAGGCAGCTATCTGTAAGATATGTGAAAAAAAAGGACCTTTTGGTACCCTACCAGTTTTTATCTCGATAGGGATACTGATTTTATCTTCTTTCACTATGTAATCCGGTCTTCCTCTCAGTCTGTACTTCTCAGAAGAGAAGAGTTTGCTTTCATCCTCATATCTATCCACGTACTCGACTTCACCATCGGGCATGTTCAATTTCTTTTTTTTATCCTTTACTTCCCTGTTCAATGATAGTGACCTTTTAAACCAATAACTTGCTCCTATAAGCCAGGAAAGGGATACTATCTGTGTGACCCGGGCCATATAATCATCCAATATCGGTAATGTTATACTGATTATGCCAAAGCCGGTGGCAACCATAGCGAATAACAATATTATCAGTTCTGGCTTGAATTCTTCTGCGATAACACCTTTTTCACTCAACAATAAAAAAAAGGTGGCAGCTAGTAACCATATCAAAGCATTCACCTGAAATATCTGTGCGAAGATCCTATCAGGCTGTATAAATGTGAGTCCGATTATAGAAAGTATCGTTGCTGATATCGCTAACCACATTATGATATTCTCTAATTTTCTAGTGGTTTCCTCTTTCTCTTTAACATCGTCTATCTCACCGGTGATCTCTTCATGTTTCTCTCTACCCTCTTTCAATCTCTGATCAATCACTTCCTTTTCAGACTCGTTCAACCACCAACTAAGAGGACAATATCCAAATTTTTCAACATCACTGGCCGATATCCAAGGTTCTCCCATATCATTTTTATATTGGTTTGATTAAGTTAAATAGTTTACGGTCGTTTTAGAACATGTTCCGGATCTCATCAGGAGAAAATATACCTTTTTCAGTTATAAAACCGGTAATGTATTCTGCAGGTGTCACATCGAAGGCCGGGTTTAGTGCTTCGGAGCCGTCTGACATTATTTTATTCCCGCTAATATGAGAAACTTCTTTCGGATCTCTTTCTTCTATCGGTATCTCAAGACCGTCATCTATTTCTTCGTCGTAGGTCGTCACCGGTGCTGCTACATAAAAAGGTATATCGTTTTCTTTAGCTAATACGGCTTTTTCATATGTTCCGATCTTGTTTGCGATATCACCGTTAGCGACTATCCTATCTGTTCCCACGATCACCATATCAATCTCACCCCTTTGCATGTAGTGTCCAGCTGCATTATCGACGATCACTGCATGGGGAATATCTTCGTTGTACAGTTCCCAGGCGGTCAAACGAGCTCCCTGTAATCTAGGTCGGGTCTCATCGGCATAAACGAATATTTCTTTTCCGTTCTCCTTAGCAGCCCTCATAGGAGATAGGGCTGTACCATGATCGACTGTAGCTAAGGCTCCTGCATTACAGTGGGTTAAGATCCTGTATCCGTCTTTGATCAGGTCGTTACCATTCTCTCCGATAGCTCTACATTTTTCTACAACCGATTCAACGTATTGCTCAGCAGTATACGTCGGGTTAGATCCGACCCTATCTAACATGTATTTAACAGCATAGAAAAGGTCATATGCTGTAGGTCTAGCGGATCTGATGATCTCGGCTGCATCGTCTATATCCACATCGTTTAACATCGCCTGGGCCATGCCATAAGCTGCAGTAGCTCCGATGGCCGGAGCACCTCTTACCATCATATCCTTGATAGATTTTCTGATCTCATGATGATCCGCAGCTTCGAAGAATTTTAACTCACGAGGTAGGTATCTCTGGTCGATCATCTTCACTACATCGTCTTCCATCCAAACCGCTCTCATATCTTCGATACTATCATCTAACTTGACTTTCATATCTCCACCGCCTCATATGCTTCGACCAATTTTGGAACAGTTTTCAAATCTCTTAACTCCTCTTTATCTACCCACTTATACTCAGTGTTTTCCCAATTCAAACGAGGTTCATCCCGGGTTTCAAATAGAAAAGGATGAACTTCCCATATGTGATCTTCACCTCTTCCTAATACAACTTCGCCACTATTGACCAATTCTACATCCATGTCTGTTTCTTCATGGATCTCTTTTAAAGCCTGTTCAAGAGGATCTTTCATCTCGAGATAGCCCGATATCGCCGACCACCTACTTGTAAAACTTCCGACCTCTTCACTCCTTTTTACGACAAGAATCTTCTCTTCTTTCATTATAAAACTGGTGACTACAGGAGAACATTCTATATCCAATAATTCCAATTCCCCAGTGTTGCCGTCCAGATGTACTTTATCACCCTTTTCCAGGAGAGATATATCGATGTGATCTACAAGAGGTATTTCAGATATTATCGCCCCAGCAGCTACTATAGTTTCTGTCTCTTCATTGACTATGGCACGTGGAGCAGTGCCGTTCTTCTTGAGCTGGTATATCACATATGAACCAACAGTACTGCCTTTACCCCGAGGAAATACGAAGATAGAATCTGATATGTCTATTTCGCCGAAAACAATACCTGAATCAGGGTCTACATCACCGAGGAAGGAAACAGGTTTATCGACCTTTACGACGACTCCTTCTATCGATCCTGAAGACACTCCTCTCCCCTTCAGTATCAAGATATCATCTCCATCAAGGTTTCTAGGTCTGCATAGATCACCTTTTGGGACGCCAATCTAGGTAGATAAGCCGCTGCTTTACCTGAATTGGTTGCCGCAGTTTGATACTTATTTTCTAAAGGACTAACCACCATACATGTGTCTGATATCACTCGTCCACCTTTTTCTTCTATCCTTTTGACCAGTTCAATATTGTCTTTTTTTACCTTCCTACTGGTGTATATCAGAATGTCTATTTCGGTTTTAACATTCTTATTAAGCAACTCGGCTATCTTTTTCAGTTCCTCAGAAGATAGATGAGGACAACCGAGTACTATCACATCGGGGTCGTTCTCCCTGGTTATCTCTTGTTTTATTTCCTCTATATCTTCTTTCGTGACTGTTCGAATTTCCAATCCATCTGTATCAAAATCATCGTGTTCAGGTGTAACATCCTCTACGTGGTATAGGGCTACTGCCCCTGTAGCAGCCATAGCTGCTCCTAATGATTTAAGATCATCTTCAGAAGGTGAGATACCCTTAAAGTAGGGTATACCCCCTCCAACCTCTTTACCAACAAGATAACCCAGCAACGCCGGCGGAACTTCATCCTCGATACTATAGATAACATCTGGAGAACGATTCTCTTTGATATGAAGACCATAATACGGTGTCTTTCCGATGACCGCCGCCATAAGAGCCGAAGGGCCACCTTCTCTATTGGTTCTAGCACCAAGGACTGAGTTAGCAAAGGAAACAGCTGAGCTCTCGCTCCATGCCAAGTGAGTATCCTTCTTAGGTCTGTTCCCAGCCAAATAGGGTGTACAGGTACACGAAGTTTCGATACCCATACTTTCATAGGCTTTTACCAATCTTAGCTGCTTTTCCCGAAACTCGTCTGTCTCGATACCCTTCTGACTCAGATCCATACCGGCAGGATTCATAAGTGTCCTTACTTTCACTCTAGCTTTTTCGGAGAAATCTTCAACGAATTCTAACCCTGCATCCCCCATGGTCTTGTAGGATACACCTGCGACCTGTGCCGACTCTATAGGTATGAGTTTTTCTGCATCGTATATCTTACCTATTGCTAGGAGTAATTCCATAGCCTTAGCAGGTCCGGGACCATTTTTTCCTTCGAGTATCGCCTCTTCTTCTTTGGTCAGTTGCAATTTATCTTATCTCCTATCTAAAAGGATGAGATTATACTTTACGGTCGATGATTTAGTCAATATAAAATCAACACTTGAACTCCTTTAAACTTATTCTAAGACTCTTGTCCCTATAAAATCCAAATACAAACCACTGCGAGTCCGTACATACAAAAGGATAGGAGAAGCATTAACCAGTAAATAATATGAAGTTCGTCAAGCATCGGCGATCGGATCTCTAAAGATGAATACTCAGAAAAGCCATAAGACACTTGATAGTATCTTCGATAACTGATGTCATGAATAAGGTATAATATCCAAAATAAATTTGATAAAGACTTTTTTAAAAATTAATTTCATATGAAACTAATCGTTAGGTTTATATAATACGGTCTTTACTAAACTTTCCTACTATGGGCGCATTCGCAAAAACAGCTGGATTGTTCGGATTCATGTTCGTATTCTTCATCATAGTGGGATGGCTGATCGGAGAATTCTTCTTAGAGAACTGGATATTGGGTGCCGGTATTTTCTTAGCCATCGCAGCGGTAATGAATCTCGTAGCCTATTTCCATAGTCACAAGATAATCTTAAGGGCGCATAAAGCTAAAATAATCGAAGAAGAAGATGATCCTCGATTATACAGGATCGTGAAAGAAGTAGCTAGGGAAGCGGAGATCAAGATGCCTAGAGTAGCGATCATCCCCAGCGATACACCAAATGCCTTCGCTACTGGAAGGAACGAGGATAACGCCGTGGTTGCAGCTACAACAGGTTTATTAAATATCTTGAACGATGAGGAATTAAAAGGTGTCATGGCTCACGAAGTGGGTCATGTAAAGGGAAAAGATATGCTTGTGATGAGCATCGCCGCCACATTGGCCGGAGCCATAACTTTGTTGACAAGGATGGTGATGTTCCAGATGATGTTCGGTAGAGGTAGAAGGAGGGTTAATCCTATCCTAATTTTAACACTTATCTTGGCTCCCATAGGAGCACTCATTATAAAGATGGCTATCTCTCGAAAAAGAGAATACGAGGCCGACAAGAAAGGAGCGGAGATATCCAAAAATCCAAACGCTTTAGCGAGTGCATTAGAAAAATTGAACAACGCAAACAGCAAGAATCCGATGAAGAGTAGGAGCATTACATCCGCTTCGCTGTTCATAGTCAATCCATTCAAAGGTAAAAGTCTTGCCAGCCTCTTCTCATCTCATCCTCCTATGGAAGAGAGAGTCAAGAGACTCAGAGAGATGGCGACTGAGTACAGTTATCTATGAAGTAAATATCAGGAGATTTAAGATGGGACATCGGATCAAAAAATATACAGTCTGGTCGATCTCTATAATCATGATCGTCAGTATTCTAGCTATACCTTTCAGCACTACTGCTGGATCAGAAAACAGTGATGTTCAAAATGATCCATCTTATCTATTCTCTCTGGAACTTTCAGAATATGGAGAATATCTAGAGGAGGGTCCTATCCCCGCTGTTATGATAAATGAATTCAATGATGCAGGATACGATACAGATGAAGGATCTGAACTATTGGAGAAGAATGACATATGGTGGGTATTAGATGAAGGTATCAAGAGATACCGGATGGAGTTGGATGATGACCTTATAAATATCTACACTCCCTTTACATTCGAGATAAATAGACCTGAGAAATATGAATCATACGTCGAAGGAGAAGAGATTTCACTTAATTTTACCTTGACCGTTGACCAGAGCCTTGAACAGGAGCTGACCATCGTATTCTTGGTGGACGGTTTTGATCGAAAAGATATGGATATAAACATCACAAAAGAGCAAGATGAATACCATGGAGAATTCATATGGTTTACAGCCGGTGAACCTCGAGAAGCTGAACTTGGGGTGAGGATAGAAAATTATAAAGAAAGTGAAGTCAGTGTTCACGTGGAAGTATCTGAAATAGAAACGTTCCCCTTCTGGCTGATCATATTGCTTTTCGGGGTCATAAATATAATAGTAGTCATGTTTTTCATCTTTAAGGAACAGGATAAGGATCCAGATAAAGATTTTTGATGTTCTAACTTTGTGATCTTTTTTTAAATATCCTCAAGATTCCACAGTATCCTTTCAAGGAACTCCCTCAGCTGCTCCTTTTCTACGTCATCAAACCCTTGAAGCATCTTATCCTCTGCTCTTTCGTCCAACTTTTTTAATAGATCTTTCACTTCATCTTTCTTTTCGGTAAGATATATCCTGGTGATCCGTCTATCCTTATCATCCCTCTCCTTTAGTAGATATCCTTTTTTTACTAGACTCTGAATGATCTTCGACGTTGTGGACTTGGAGACGTACAGCATATCGCATATCTCTGTTTGAGTTTTGCCGTCTCCTTTCTTTATCAATTTATAGAGTAAGGGGATCTCACCCCTATTGAAATCGTAAGGCTCCAGCTCAGAACGTAAATAACCGATCAATTTTTTATGGACTATCAGATGAAGTTTATGTATAGAGTCTTCCTCAGAGTAATCTTCAACCATCTTTACACACCTCTTCTAACCTTTCCTCTTCACATTTATAGCATCTCATCATTACACACCTTTATTATATTAGGTTTACACCTCTTCGCCCTCACTATCTCCTTTTTTTATCTTTTTGAGTAAGGATAATCCTGGTGAGGACTCTTTATCGATTATCTTCTCTTTCCACCATCCTTTAGAGTAAACCACGAAGGCAACACCAGCTGCAACGAAGTTACTGGCAGACATACCAATCCAGAATCCGATATCATGCATGCCGATGAGCAGTGCAAATACATATACTATAACTAAACGCAACGCCCATATCCTGGCTAGATCTAGACCCATCTGTTGAACCGTGTGTCCTGAACCGCCTAATATCTGACTTATAGCTCTGAATATCCCAAAAAATGGGATCGAAAGAGAATAAATCATCAGGAATTGAGCACCGGATTCGATCACTCCTTCTTGACCCGGAACTAAGATCCTGATGAGTTGATCGCTACTCACGAAAAGACCTGCTGCGAGGACTGACATCATTATGGTCAAAGCGATCATACCTTTTCTTGCGGTGTTTTCAGCCCTTTTTGTCATATCAGCCCCGAGACTCTGACCTACCATGGTCGCTATAGCCATGGTCATACCCCCCATGACCAAGAACATGATATTCAGTATTTTGTTTCCGGCTCCATAAGCGGCTGCCACGGTACTAGTATCAGGTAAACGATAAACGATGGCCCATAGAACAAGGAAACCGGTAGAACTTCCTAATCTTCCAAAAGATGCCGGTATCCCGACTGTGAATATCTTCTTGATCTTTTCAAAGTCTGGAAATAGATAAGAGAATTCTACCTTCATACCCACTTTACCCGCGAACATCAAATATATGGAATAGAAAGCAGCGATACCTCTGGAAATTACTGAAGCAATGGCTGCACCCCTGACCCCCAACATCGGTATCGAGTATCCAAAAATGGTCGGTATCGTGATCTCTAAGGGTCCTAAAACTAATTCATACCCAGAACCTAATATCAGTATAGGATCTATTATTATGTTGAGTATGGATGTGATAGCGACGATCTTCATCGGGGTCACATTGTCGCCCCAACCCCTCATGATGAACATAAAAGCGAAGAATAAAAACATGAATGGCATGCCCATAAAAGTTATCTGCAGATACTGTGTGCCATAGTAAGCAAGATAAGGAGCATCGGGCCCGGTCCCTACAAGGATATCCATGAGATATGGGGTAGCGAAATAACCTATAGCTCCTAAGATAGCAGAGAACACTATGACCACAAAGTAAAGTTGTCCAGCATATTCTGAAGCTTTCTTATAATCCCTAGAACCCGTGTACTGAGAAATGAGGGCTAATGCCGCTACGCCGAACCCGATCTCGACTGACATTATCACAAAGACCACCGACCAAGCCTGGCTTGAAGCAGCTACAGCGAATTCCGCCAGTTCACCGGGTAGCCGGCCAAGCCAAAAGGTATCGGCAAGACTGTATAAGGTTCTAAGAAATGTAGCCATCATGATAGGCCACCCCAGCTTGAACATAACTACGAGTATGTTTCCTTCTAGGATCTCGTCCTTATCCGGCTTTTTCATTCTATTATTAAAATATTTATAGGCCCCCTCCTTTCGAATACCTTTGACGATCTTGAAGGGCATCTTGATTATCGTAAGAAGTAGATTGAAGATCCACTTGATTAGGTCTAATATTTTCGTTGACATTGAGATATTAGTTGCACATCAAACAATCTTATAAAATAGTTTCGTATGAAACTTAATTTGCAATAGAATATTTAGAAAAATGGTCACTATCTAGAAAAATTAATCTATCCTTCTAACTTTTATAAAAAAACGAGAAGAGTGATCGTTGCTCCAATTAGATTGAATACCATATCATAAACTGTTTCAAATAGACTTTCCTGCATCTCTGTATCAAAAATCAGATCTCCAAAATATTAGTACAGTTCCCATATCCACGAACTTTTCAGATATACCAAAAGCTCAGATCAGCAATGGAATAGACAATATCAAGACGATATCCCTACTTAACTTCTCACTAACACTCCTTCTCCAAATGCCCCAAAAAAGAACAAGGATGAAGAGCCCTGTAGAATTCATAGTATCCCATCTAGGCATTTTATGTGGTACGTATGTTCATGAATATTTTTTAACATATCTCATTTGTACTCATGACATGTGGCACAATACCATCTTTCATATCCTTCGTCATACTGCATGGGATCTCCACAGTCAGTACAGTATCTTGCCTCTTGGCTGACCTGACCAGGTCCTGGTTGTTGAACAGGGTGCTGTTCTTCGAAGTATTCATCTTTTCCCTTCCCTTTGAACTCATCTTTGGACATGTATATCAGTACTAAAGCTACCAAAGAGAGTATACTCCCTAGGAAAAATGGCCCGATAGAGAATAGACCTACTATAGATGCGACTAGAGCAATTCCCCAATTCATACGTTTTATCGCAAATACGCCTCCAACTAGTAAAAAGATACCAATGACTAAAAATACGGCTCCGCATACATTTAGAACAGTTTCTACAAGTCCTGTATCTATTTCACCATCCACATCTTCATCTTCCAATATGCCCTCTATATCTAGGGCGTCTAAATCAAAGAAAAATATCTGGCCTGCACCTACAAAAGCCAATAAACATGCTATTATAAGCAGTACTCCTGCTATCATCGGTTTTTTACTTCCCTCTCTTCTATCATAAGGCCTCATAAATTATCCACTCTACATTTACAGGTATGTATGATACGCTTTTATTATTTTTGGAAAGATAAGTGAAAAATAAAAATGAAGATGCCGCAGGCCGGACTTGAACCGGCGACATTCGCATCTTCAGTGCGACACTCTCCCAACTGAGTTACTGCGGCTCAGTTGAGACATATACTCATCTGATTTTAATCTTACGCTTTGGTCCTTAATTGAGAAGCTTTGTGAAGTCTCTATCGATACCTGCAGTCGAAAAAAGATCTCTTAAGGATAAAACTTGGATATCACTGCACAATTCCTCGATCCGTGATTTCTCCATTCCAGCTTTTTTCAACTCGATCCTCAAGTAGCGCTCTTTTTTCTTCACACGCCTCTTGTACCTCAGATAAACCAAGATCAATTTAAAGAGTAGAGGGAGGAGAAGAGCGAATATACGAACGATCTTGACCGGTGCTCTGTCCTCCTTGTCTTCCATTTTAATCCCAATCCTCTTTATCCATCTTATCTTTCATCTTCTTTTCTATCTTTTGTTTTATATCTTCACCGAAATCTTCGCTGACTTCTCCACCACTCATGACGCCTGAACTGCTTAGTGCCTCTCTTACTAGACTTGCAACGTCTCTGCCTTTCATGAAATCCCTAGTTAACTGATAGGCATGATCCTTATCCATACCTGCTTCCACGAGCTCTTTGTAGAAGTTGGCAGTGTTCTTCGCTAATTCTTTGCTGTTCTCAGCGTTGTAAACCGCCTCAACTATACCAGAGATAAGAGGTGGTACAGTTTCGTTCAGGGTTTCCATCACTTCTTTTAGTTCCTTTATATCATCCATATCTGATACACTCATTTTTTTCACCTGTATAATATAAGGGTGACTAGACTATATGTTAATGGTGGGCAATTCTGCCCACTTGCTGCTCACTATATAATTATTCCATCTTTAGTTTATATCCTTGGGTTGCTGTCAAGCTTTTGATTGATTCATAATTTACATAGCGATGATCACGTGACCTACACAAAAATTTATTTCTTGATGCCGAGCAATTCTATCCATTTATCGATAACCTTGTCAGTTAATGTGTACGTTTTACCCTTCCCGCAATCCTGCTTTTTTACTATACCTTTTTTTTCCAGTTTTTTGAGCCTGTCTCTTACTGTATGTCGTGAGGCGGAACCTTTACTATGACGAATCCTTTCAGTTATCTGAGTGATGTTAGCACTTTTTGCATCTAAAAGGATCTCGACTATACTCTCTGAGATCGGGTCATCGACACCTGGTATAATGGAAGGAGATATCTTTCCGAAGCGCTGGTAAAGTGAGAGCATTTTTAGGTAGCGCTTTTCTATACCAGAATCAGTAGAAACCTTATTTAGAACGTTTTTGTGCATATTCATGAGATTCTCCATCATCCCCTGCATAGTGTTGATCTGGCTCTTTAGAGATTCGATCTCCTTCTTCAAGTCTTCTTTCTCTTCTCCCATTACACTCTTCTATCTATTATGAAGTAATAAAATTTTCCTAAGGATCACTCTACTTTCGATAAGAGAAAAGAGAGCGCTAAGGGATTTTATATAAGAATAAAAGCGCCGAGAGAGGGATTCGAACCCCCGAGGTGCAAAGCACCACGAGATCTCCAATCTCGCGCCTTACCAGACTGAGCTATCTCGGCACATCATAACAGCGATTATAGTTGATAGCAAAGTGATATATAACTCATTTCCATCGCTGAGGATACTCGCCTACCGGGTGAAAGACCCTTGTGGTTTTTACGACAAGACCTTTTTCCAAGTTCATTATCTTCTCCGCACTGTAAACTGCTTTTCCGATGGCAATCCCCTCCTCTTTTGGAGATATAAGGGAAACAATATCACCTTCTTTAAAATCATCCATCTGCATGATCCCAGGTACTGCTAGATCTGCACCATTAAGCAACGATCCAGCTGCAGTGTCTTTGACCAATAATTTTGGATAAACATCTAAGGCCCTTTCGTAGTTCAGCAGCATATCTTTGAGCTCACTTTCATCACCATCCTGGTAACAAACCACTGCATCTCTGACGTCCTGAAGTATTTGACACTCCTCCTCTGTAAAACCTCCAGAATTTATCCTGCGGAGATCCATCATGTGTGCATTAGTGCCCATAGCCTTACCGATATCCTTACATAATGTCCTGATATATGTTCCAGACTCACAACGGACATGGATCAAGAAGTCTCTACCTTTATTCTCTAAGAGTTCTATACTGAATATCTCTCTAACTCTTCTTTCCCTTTTAACACCAGATCTCAGCGGAGGTGTTTGATATATCTTACCTTCGAATTCTTTAAGAACTTCTTTAAATCTATTTAGATTCGCTCTGCTATGCAGATGAAGGGCAGCCACGTATTCTTTAGGTAACTCGTGAAGTAGATCGATGACCCTGACTGAATGACCCAAACCCATAGGTAGAACACCTGTAACATTAGGATCAAGTGTTCCGCTGTGACCTGCTTTCATCCCAAAAAGTTCTTGAACCCATGCCGAGACCTGATGACTAGTAGGACCAGAAGGTTTATCGATTATAACTAACGATCTATCGATCATCTCTTCGATACTCCTCTCATGGGGATACTTCCCCCATCTAGATATGGTATTATTCTCCTCTCTAATATGGTCCATCACGAACCCCTTCTATAATTTTTGAAGCGATCTCTTCAGGTGTATTTTTTCCTGAATCGATCACCAGGTCATATATTTTTTTATCTAAAAGGTCAATACCGTAATAATCCAGATATCTCTTCCTTTCACTCCTTTCCCGTTGATCGACTAATTCCTTTGTTTTTCTCAAGCTCATACCTTCTCGTTCAGCGATCCTTTTTAGACGAACATCTTTATCGGCTTCTATCCAGACCTTGAAAGCATTCTTCGATGATCGATTTAACATCTGTCCGGTCAATCTCCCTTCCATGATCTTACCGGGTTGTGCTTTCTCGATCATTCTTTTATCCAGTTCAAGATCGATCTCTTTGTCCTTCTCAGCAACTATTCCAAATTCTTCAACAGTATAACCTTTCTCTTTAGCTAACTCCCTAAATATCTCTCCGGTTGAGATGATGTCCATACCAGTCATTTCACTCAGTTTCTTTGCTGCAGTTGTCGTACCACTACCTGGTAGACCGCTTATAGTGATTATCTTTTCATTAAACATATCAAAATCAGTTACGTTTCTCCCTCCTTAAGACGTTTTTTAAAATCAAACATCTTTAACGTAACCATCAGGATCTGAGTGAAAGGTAATGTTATAAGCATCTTCACTGCAATCCATTGAGGGAATGGCATGAAACACCATTCAGCTATTTGGTCCGTCAATGTGGCACTGAACGCCCAAGGGACCGAGTAAGTCACATTAGGTAGATCTTCCAAAAAGATCCAGCACCATCCGAATATAGAGATCACGACTATCATGGTGATGGCCATTGACTTCAATTGCGGCTTGAAAGATTTCATCTGAAGTTTGGACATCTCAGGTTGTAGTTTCTCCATCTTCTTGACTTTGGTGGTTTGATTGGCCTTTTTAGCTTCCATCAACTCTTTCTGAAATGCAGATGATTTCTTCTGGTTCTCTGCCATCTCGATCCAATCCATGAAGAAGTGCCTGACGATTGTGGAAAAGGTCACCATTATGATACCTGCACCCATCAAACTCAATATAGGATACTGCCCATCAAACCCCACGAGAGGATACAATACTACACCTAACATTCCAGCCATCTGATCTCTAAGACCCTCATCGAACATCACCATAAGTGCCAACAGCCCGAAGAAGATATAAACGAATCTTCTAAAACTGAACAACGGTTTGATATTTTCCGGTTCTTCATCTACATCTTGTTCGTTTATTTCTTCATCATCTTCTTCAGACATTTAAACACCTTTCATAGAAGATGCACGTCATTGACTTCCAAAGAAATCTCTGAGCATCGGATGCATCTCCATCATCTGTTCTTTACCCATCTGTTCGTATAACTCTGTTAAGATGCTGATAGCTAGGAAAAGACTGACACCTCCAGCATCCCCGACGGTCCCGAGTAGATTCGCACCAGCAGCTAGTGCGCCTATAAAGAAACCACTGAAGATGGTGATCGCAGGGATATATCTTTTCAAGACCTTCTGCAACACTCTCGGGTCCCTTCTGAAACCAGGTATCTGCATACCACTGTCCTGGATCTGTTCTGCAACTGATTCGGCATCCATATTGGTGGTTCTCACCCAGAAGATCGAGAATAATATACAGAACACTGTGAGGAATAGGAAATTACCGATGACTCTACCTACTATCTGCAATCGACTATACGTCCAAGCTACCCCTTCAGGGGACATCATCCGTAAATAATCATTTGATAATAGCGGCAGCAGCCACTCTCCAAGTCCTCTAACATCGGAGATATACCATACAAAACCAGAAATTGGTTCGGTATGGCCTGGTTGGAACACACCTAGCCAAGCTTGGCCACCCAATAACGGAAAATTCTGGAATGTTTCATGGGTATAAAACAACATTGAAAACAGATTTATATTGGCTAAAAGAGCGTGGGCAAGTATGATCGGTATCACAGACGCATAAATCAATTTCAATGGGTACCGTCCTCTAGCACCTCTTGCTCTTCCGTGGGCTAACGGAAGTTCTACACGGGAGGACTGAACGTATGCTACGATCACAAATATCAGTATCGTAGTCGGGAGGGTGATCAAGGCATTAGGTGGTTGTAAAAGCAATCCCTCGATACCACCACCTACCAGTTCTCTAGCTGAAGAGTGCTGAAGAGTATGTATGGTTCTGGGTATAGCACCTACTGGCGTAACTCCATCCCCACCTGGTGCTGGAGCCCAGTTGAAAATACCTGTGAATAGGCCTTGGGATACACCAGCAACGATGAATAAGCTGATACCGCTGCCTATACCCCATTTCGAAACTACCTCGTCCATGAGGAATAATAGATAACAACCGATAGTCAGTTGAAGTATGATCAATATCCTCGCTAATAAAAGTCCCTGCCCACTAACGACTCCGTCCAACATATCGATGAAGCCGGAACCAGGTACCAGGAAACCATAAACCTGAGGTATCGCGGATATAAGTATCATCACGATCACCAGGAATTTTTGTGTGTTCTGGTAAACCGCTTTATCGTCGGGATCCTTCATATCGAGATCTATTATATCTGCTCCTTGGAACAACTGCATGACGATAGATGCATTAACGATAGGCATGATGCCGAGGTGGACGATAGAACCGGATTCTCCCGCAAATATAGCCCTGAACTGCTCGAATAAGTCCATAGTCTGGGCTGGATCTAAACCATAAACCACAATATTGGTCATTGCAAAATAAACGACCAATATCAAGATGGTCCAGATCAATTTTCTTCGGAAGTGAACATGCCCTTCGGGTTGTTTGACCGCGGGCATCCTGTCCACGAGAGGTTTGAGTTTATACAACCTGCTCTTTTTCTCGTCCTCGGCCATCTTCTAATCTCTCCTTAATCTTCTTTGATTATTATTTCCCCACCAGCCTCTTCTATTTTCCTTTGGGCCCTTTCACTGGTGGATGGGACCTTTATATTCATCTGGAAGCGAGCTTTGCCTCTACTCAATAACTTGTCATAACCCGCTTTGCCAAGATCTATCTCATAACGGGACCCTTTTTTAGATGCGTATCCGTCCTCGATCAGGTCATCGATACGCTGTTCTACCTGGTATATATTGATGACTTCTTTCTCTTCGACCAAGCCTTGTGGTCTAGAGAACCCTTTAGGTCCAAAATAATCTTTATCTTCTTTTACGATAGACTTCCACTTGTGTTTCTGGAGTCCAGCTTTACCTCGGCCTCCTCTTTCTCCTGCACCTCTACCTCCTTTGATGCCTCGTCCGTGAGTCCTTGAACCCCTGTTCTTCTTTTTCTTCTTTTTACCCATGATACCACCATTCAATCATCTGTATCTCCATCAAGCATCTTCCCGATCAAATTATTTATATCTTTTCCCCGGTACCCCAATGAGCCTCCTGTACGGTAGGGTTTTTTCACTCCTCTGAATCCACCACGGGGTGGATGAAGTCTAAAACGATTTTCTAAACCGGGAACATCTTCTAATGAAGTATCATCTTCTATAATTCCTTCAACAAAAGTATCCATAGATTCATATTCAGTATTTTTAGATAAGTATTCATCCGTCAATTCTTCTTTAAGATTTGAACTATCCAACAACATAGACTTTAATGTACTTTCATCGATCTCGCCCCAGGTAACGACATCTTTGACACGGGTCAACATACCTTTAGTGATCTTGTTTTGAGGTAATATCGTACAGTGGTTCACCTTATCCAATCTTAATGAATTAAGGGTATCCTCTATCTTCCTAGACTTACTCATCGGACTCCTTATCCTGATAACAGCAAAAGTCATCATTCATCACCACTTTTCATGTTTCCCTGTATACCCTCGACTATACCAAGTTCCTTAGCCTGGGTTGAGGTAACTCTCATCTCAGCTGTCTTCTTCATAGCATCGAAAACTGCCTTAGCGTAATTCACCGTTGTCCGAGTTTGTCCTTTTGAGAAACCCCAAACATCTTCTACTCCCGCCCTTAAAAGTATCGATTTAGCTGTATCTCCAACGGCAAGACCTATGCCACTTGGAGCAGGGAATAGTTCGATCCAGACTGAACCGGATTTTCCTGTTACTCTGAAAGGGATAGTATGGGGCTGACCGCATCCACACTGCCATGACCCATCGCCTCGTCTGATCCTTACGATGTTCAATTTAGCGTTATCTATACTCTTCCTTATAGTAGGACCCACTTCTTTGCCTTTAGCAGTTCCTAGTCCCACATATCCATCATGGTTACCTACCACGGATGCCACTGTGAATCTAACTCTTCTTCCTGAATCGGACATACGCTGGACCATGTTTACATCCAATACGTCATCATCCAGATTAGGTAAAAGAGCATCAACTATCTCGGATTCCCTTATAGGAAGCCTAGAATCGAGAGCTTCACCCATGCTGGTGATCTCTCCTCGCTTTACCATCTTACCCAATCGTGTTTTCGGTTCCCAACCTGGCATTATAATTCCTCCAGTTTTTCTTTAACTTCATTAAAATTCTCTACCGTCTCTTCGTTAATATGTTTTCCTTGCTTTCTATCATCTGAAGGTAATATATCTGGATCGTGAGGGATATGAACGCCTGAATCAACGATACCGTTCAAAGCAGAGAATATCTTACCTCCCTTTTTAGGTATGTTCAACCCAATATCGAGGACTGCCTCATCGATGTTTTCCTTTATAGCCTTCTTACCTGCAAGATAACCCACAAGATAAGCACATGGTAGATTTGATCCGTGACCATCCCACCCATATCTCTCGATATGAGTACTATCTACGCTGGTCCTTACGATATCTCCATCCTCGTGATAATCTGTGAATTGTACGATTATCCTATTGTTGGAGACCCTTACAACAGCTCTGGTTTTACCTGATTTTAACAATCTCAATCTTTGTCTGTAATCCGTTTTCCCTTCTTGTCTTCTTTTCAAGGGCATCCTATGTGTTGGTCCTTCAGCCATCGTTATCCTCCTCCGGGTGTTCGTAATCCTCTTCTAGATCGCCTTCCATCTTAAGATGAAGAAGCATATCGGATTTGTCTGTAAAAGTACCACCTTTTGCTTTTTTGTAAAACTTTCTGTAAGTAGTGCGGTCGATGTAGCCCTCGTCCCTGAGATACTTGAGTTCTCTCCTTATAGAACGTATCCTCTTTGTCCAGTTCTGTTTTGATGGTTCCCTAGCGGTCTTTTTACCTTTTCTTTTACCGTGTCCGCTCCTTCGACCCTTCCTTTTTTGCTCTTTTTTGTATCTATGTCTACCTCTAGAATTCCCTTTAACCGGTTTCTTCTGAATAACATCGTTGTCTATTAGATGTCTAACTTCTTCACGTGTGATAGCTTCAACGACTTCGTCCAACATCGTGTCATCTACCCAAACCCTGTCTTTACCGCACTTCAATATGTCAGCTGCGAGTCGTTTCTGATATTTTATATCCATTAATAACACCTTATATCCTATTGAGTACTCTTAAATCCATCTCATCAGCCTTGTTCTCGATATCGATCCTTTTTTTCATTCCAACACCATGAGCTATCCTAACTGCCTGAGTGTCCGGATCTAGACCTTCGAGATCATCAACATTGTGAACTAGTACATCCTCAAAACCAGAAGGATGTAGACCTCTGACCTTTTTAGGAGACCTGTATCCTATATTTGCTACGTTAGGTCTGTACTTTAGATTATGTCTCATCTTGGAATGTAATCCTTTAGGTTTTCTCCATGTATCCCGGTCGATCTTTTTATACCTGAACCATTCCTGCCTGGAAAATTTAGGTCTTCTACCCTTGATCTTCTCTCTTTTTTCCAGAAGTTCTTCTGTTTCCTCATCAAGTTCAGGTTTCTTTTTTACTTCGTAATCATTATTCTCGTTTTCTTCCATGATAACTCACCTATTTCAATGATTTACCTGCCTTTTCGACAATATATATCCCATCCTGGAAAACCCTAGAATCTCTTTTTCTAATCCGTGTAGCAGATTCTATATTGGCAGCTGTCTGTGCTACCATATCTTTGTCGTATCCAGTGACAGATATTTCATCGCCTTTGATGTTTACTTTTGTGTCGCCTAGTATGGGGGCCTTTCTAGGTTTTCTTTCCCCAACAAAATTCTCTATGACGACTTCATCTCCTTCAGATCTTACTTTGACCGGAAAGTGGGAGTAAACTATCTTTAATTTATATTCGTAATCTTCTTGGGCACCCTGTAACATATTCCTAAGGTGCGAAGCATATGTTCCCAATAAAGCCTTCTCTCTTTTTGAGGGGTCATCGACTGAAAGTTCTATTTTCCCTTCGCCGACTTCTATATCGATGCGTTTATCTGTGAACTCTTTAATCAATTTGCCATTGGGTCCAGATACTTCGATCTCATCCTTATTGCGTACAACGTTAACTTCATCCGGGACCTCAACAATCTCTTCTAATTTCGCTGCGATTGGCATAATAACAACCTCAATAAATATAAGCTAATAATTTACCTCCAACGCCTTTCTCCTTAGCTTCATCATGAGAAAGGACTCCTTGATTTGTCGTGAGTATCAACACACCGAATCCCTGTGCAGGAAGATATCTGGATTCGTAATCTTCGATCTCAGCTGTTTTTAAAGACCATCTAGGTTTTACAACTTTGCATTTGTTGATATTTCCTTTCAATTTTACTCTATATTCTCCCCCGCGACCGTCTTCTATATACTCGAATTTTTCTAAGTAATCGTTCTCCTGCATAACCTTAAGTACTCTACCGATGAGTTTTGAGGCAGGGGATATCTTACAATCTATCTTACCGCTGTGTTCAGCATTGTTTATTTTTGATAATGCATCATTGAGTGGATCATGTTTCATAACTTATCACCTCATGAATATTTCTCGAATCCGAGATCCTTTGCGATCTCCCTGAAGCACTGGCGACATACATGGAGACCATACCTTCTGATTATTCCTCTTTTTCTGCCGCAGCGCTTACATCCTTCTTTCCTTCCAAATTCTTTATCCGGTTTCATTCTATCGCCTCCACTCCGAAGGCTTTCTCTACAAATTCTATAGCCTCTTCTTTGGTCAACTTCTGATGTTCTGGGATCTTTCTCTTTTTCTTTCTTCTTCTCTTGATCCGTTCGCCCTTACGAGCAAGTTCAACACAGATATCAAGTCCGAAGATACCTATGTTTGGATCATATTTCATATTTTCAAAATCTGTATAGTCGTCTATACCGAAAGAAAAATTACCATTTTCATCGAAGTTGTCTAAAAGTATTCTATCATTGGTAACCCAGAACGCTTTTTTTAGAAAGTCATAGGCTTTCTTACCTCTAAGGGTAACTTTACAACCTATGGTCTGACCTTCCCTTATCCCAAGCTCCGCATTGGTGGTTTTTGAAATTGTATCAACTGGTTCCTGGCCTGTAATCATCTTGATAACTTTTCTAGCTTTCCTCTGTTGTTCTCCACCGCTGCCTACACCTATGTTGACGACGCATTTGACTATCCTCGGTTTACGCATCGGATTATCATCATTCATAATATACCAACCTCAGGTATCTTTATCTCTGGTTTATCCCTACCGACAACAAAGACATATTCTTCTATGGTCGTAATCCCACTCTCGAAGTGTACCAGATTAGGTTGTGGTCCTTTAACTACCTCGTATTCTACTATCGTTCCTAATTCTCCGATATGTTTACCGCCGGTTATAATGGCCATGTTTCCCTGACCAAATTTGAAAACATCGACTATTTTCTGCTCAGGAATCATGATCTTAAGTACATCTTTGGTATTATATCCATCAGCGTCATCGACGATAATATTTCGCCCATCATGCAAATTCAATTGACATCTTCCACTATCGATAACTGTCTTATTTTCTATCTTAGAAAGTTTCCATCCCTCTGACCCTTCTTTTATCGGGGAAAGACGGACCTTACCATGCTGATCAAAAAGCATACGATAGTGCTCATCAAGATCGGGTATAGATATGACATCCATGAGCCCTACGGGTATGTTTTTATCTTTTACCCTCTCACCATCTAAAAGGACTTTATTTTCGGCTACTAAAAAATTTGCTTCTCTCGAGGTTTCAGCAAACTTCAATATATCTCTGATTAGTACAACTATAGGAACACTACGGTGTTCTGGATGTGCACCAGGTCTGGTTTTAGGTGCCCAGAAATTCTCTTTAGTGGGTATACCCCATCTCTCTGTTGATGCCTGATATCTTTTTGTATGTTTTTTCATATCTATTCACCTTCCTTCATAGACTGTATCTTCTCTTTTCTCCACGGATCAGACAGATCAAGCTCTACGATCCTCAGATTAGAGGGATGAACACCGTATGGCTCTTTAGATTCGTCTGCTTTCTGAACTGTGACGTTTTCTATATACACTTTCTCGTTCCTCCTATCAACCTCTGCGATCTTGTTGGTCAAACCCTTGAAGGAACCTCGCATGATCTCAACCTCATCTCCCTTTCTCACTGGTAAACTCCTGATACCGTACTTCTCTTTAAGATCTGAAGATAATGTAGAGGACATTATCCTTCTTTTCTTATGATGAGGGGCGTTCTCTCTTTCCTTTCTCTGTTTTCTTGGTTTTTTGCTCATGTTATCACCTACAGTATCATCGAAGCTGTTGCTCCGACCCTAGGCCATCTTTCAGCAGCTTCCCTAGCAACAGGACCTTTTATTTCAGACCCCTTTGTATCACCATTTTCGTGAGTTAATACTACTGCGTTATCCTCAAATTCTACCATGGTTCCATCAGATCTTCTAAAAGGCCTTTTTTGTCTGACTATGATAGCTCTACTCAACTCTCTTTTTACCTCAGGAGTACCTTTCGTAACCGAGACAACTAACATATCCCCAACACCTGCTTTAGGATATCTACGGTGAACCCCATGATAATTTATCACTGACACCGTCCTGACCTCTTTAGCTCCTGTATTATCAATACATTTCAATTTACTGCCAACTGGTAGACCCTTTGTCTGTCTTCCAGCGATACCTTTCATTCTTCTCGACCTCCATCGATAAGTACGAACGATATACTCTTACTGAGAGGTCGACATTCCATGATTTTAACTTTATCTCCGACCTCGACATCCATACACTTGGGTAGATGTGTGGGATAATCACTACTCCTCTTCTCATATCGCTCAAATTTAGGTATATAGTGTAAATAATCCTTTTTAACTATGACTGAGCCGTCCATCTTAGTACTTTTTACAGTACCCCTTAAAACCTGACCTCTAACCGATAGGTTTCCATGGAATGGACAATTCTTATCGTCACAGACATTTTCAGGTGGCTTCACATCCACACCGATATCACGTACTTCTTCTTTTGACATTATTATCATCAACCTGCTCTTTTTATCCTTTCTTCGGGACGAAAATTCAATTTATCCCCATTCAATAAAGATGTATGATCATCAATTCTAAGTTTAAACTTGATACCCTTTTTGGGAACTATTTTTTCAGTTTCTTTGGTACTATCTAATATCTTGAAGGTATTTTTCGTTTCATCGAGTATGATACCTTTAAGTCCGAGATATCCACTATGTTCTGCATTAATCACTTCTATATGCGAACCGATCAGTTCCTGCTGATATATACTACCATTACACTTCTTCATTTTATCCGGTCTCCACTGGGAATCCTTTTCCCTCCAGGTATTCTTTAACTTTGTTGATATGATTACCCTGGAGTTCGATATGTCCTTTCTTAGTAGTGCCTCCTGCGGCACACTTTGATTTGAGTTCGCTTGCTAGTTCTTCTATATCGATATCACTTTCATCTATACCGTCAACTATGGTCACTTTCTTACCATACCTTCTAGTATCTAGGTATATCCTTATCTCCTGCTGTTCTCTAGCGATATCTTCGCATATGCAGATCTCTTCAGGTAGTCCACACGTAGGGCACACTTTTTCCGGCATCAATCTCCTCCTTTTGATCTTTTATTTTCGTTCATAACTGTGAGAATCCTTGATATATTAGTTTTTATAGCTTTTATCCTTCCAGGACTTTCTGGAGCACCACCCATGGCGGCCTGTCCTTTCTCATGCAACAACTCATCTCTGAGTTCTTCCAATTTTTCTTCCATCTCGGAACGATCCATCTCCCTGATATCTGAAGCTTTTAACAGTGGCATTCAATCATCCTCCCCGTCGTCTTTTTCTTCCTTTTCATCATCCGATTCTTCCTCTATGTCCATCTCTTCTACTTCATCTTGGACCTCTTCGGATTCATCCGTATCCTCCTTTTCATCAGGAGTTTCTTCTTTTTCATCTTGGACTTCTTCGGATTCATCCGTATCCTTCTTTTCATCAGGAGTTTCTTCTTTTTCTTCTTGGACTTCATCTTCTGAGTCTTCAATTTCTTCTTCTTCGACTGAAGGCGGTATTATCTCTATTTCATCCGGAAGTTTAGCTTCTGGGTCCATGATCTGGACAGTAACTCCTATCATACCTAACTTGACTTTAGCTGCTGAATAACCTTCCCGCATCCATTTGTTCTTTTCTTCACCACAATATTTGATATGCCCGTCTTTGAATTTTTCGACTCTATGTCTAGGACCGGTTATCTTTCCGGATAGGATGATCTGGCAACCTCTTGCTCCCGAATCCATAATCCTCCTTACGGTCGAATGTCCAGCCCTTCTAAAATGCCATCCTCTTTCTAAAGACTGAGCTAGTTTCTCTGCCATTATCTGAGGGTTGAGTTCTGGAACTTTAACTTCCTGCACTTCGATCTGAGGGTTGTCGAATCCAAATTTATCTTTGACATCTCTAGTGATCTTCCTTATAGTACGTCCTTTACGTCCGATGACTAATGAAGGTCTCTCTATATGAAGTGTGATCCTAGTACCCATAGGTGTTCTCGATACATCACATCCTCCAAAACCGGCCCTCTCAGTCCGTTCCTTCAAGAACTCTTTTAACAGGACCCTATCCATCTTTTCTTTGATGAACTTCTTTTCTCTAGCCAATGTCATACCTCCTTCTCCTTTAAAATAACCTCTACGTTCGTCGTTTTTCTATCCGAAGGAGATGTCCTACCGAAAGCTCTCGGTTGAAAACCAGGGATGACTTCACCTTGATGGGCTGAGATGGACAAAATCTCCATCTCATCAGAATCCAAACCTTTACTCTCAGCATTAGATCTAGCTTCTTCCAACAGGTCCCTGATCTTACCAGCTACTTTCTTAGGATAACCGCCAGGTCCAGAACCTTTTTGGTGGGCTATCTGCTTATTATGTCTTCTGTAAGGAACCGCTCTTCTTTTCTCTATGACATCTTCTAACATCTCTATTGCCACATCCACATCTTTACCTCTAACGAATCTACAAACCTCTACCGACGTTTTTGGAGAGATCTGTAAATTTTTTCCATACGCTTTAGCCGTGGTTTCGGGGTCCGGATCCATAGTATATCCCATTCTCTACACACCTCACTTCAATGGGATATATTTCGAAGACCTGGTTGCACCTACACCGGGACCAGAATGTTCTACTCTTTTTCTTGTCATTGCAAATTCCCCTAAATAATGTCCTATCATCTCAGGCTCTATCTTAACTTCTTTAAATTCCTGTCCATTATATACCGCTATCCTTTTACCAACGAATTGAGGCATTATGATCATTTCTCGCCTATGAGTCCTATAAACATCTTTATCTTTGTTCTGGAGGTGGTCTAGGAATCTCTTTTCTTCCTCGTTTAAACCCCTTTCTAGGGATCTCCTAGCCCTTGCAGGAAGAACTTTCTTCAGCTCTGAAAGAGGCATAGATTTGAGTTCATCTAGTGTATAACCTCTATAGGTGAATTCCTTCTTCTTTCTAGCTGATAATTTTTTCTTGGCCATGATTACTTCCTCCTTTCTTTAGTTTGTTTCTTCTTTTTCTTCTTTTTCTTCTTTGAAGAAAGTCTACCTACCTTTCGACCTGGTGGAGCGTTGGCAGATACTGTAGAGCCCACACCAACATGCTGGTGGTCTCCTCCACCATGAGGATGGTTTACAGCGTTCATCGCTATACCGCGCACCTTACCCGGTCTTTTCGCCTTACTTCTGTAAGCATTCACTCGTTTACCGGCTTTAGCAAATGGCTTGTCTTTATGACCGCCACCGGCAGCTATTCCAACCGTAGCTCTACATCTTCTATCCACATTTTTAAAAGAATCTGATGGTAAACGTAACGTCGTATATTTTTTTCCTTGAGATATGATTACAGCATTTGAACCGGCTGACTTAACGAGTTTTCCGCCGTCCAAGGGTTCGATTTCAATATTATAAACGAACATACCTACTGGTATCTTACCCAGTGGTAGTACATTCCCTTTCCTTATCTTAGCGTCAGGACCAACCTCCAATGTTTGTCCTACTTTTAATCCGTGATTTGCAACCATATATGTGGTTTCACCAGTTTCGAATCTTACCTCTGCAAGTGGAGCAGTTCTTCCTGGAGCGTGATGAAGATCCACCACCTCTCCTTGAACCTCCTGATTCTTTGGATAACCAGGTTGAGCTAAATGCCTATGACTCGGTGAACGGTAAGTCGGTGATCCTTTTCCTCTTCTTTGTGGTATTATCCTTTTTCCCATGTCTATCCACCTCAGAACACACCTATCCTCATACCTATCTCTTCAGCAGAATGTTCTTCTGTAAACTTCACTGTAGCCCTCTTGCCGTGTTGATCGATACGGGTATTTACTTTTTCTACATCTGCTTCAAATAGGTCTTTGATAGCATCTTTTATCTGTTTTTTATTTGATTTCAATGAAACTATGAATTCGAGTTTATTCTCTTCTTCCATCTTGACCATGGTTTTTTCTGTAACATATGGATATAGTATCACTTTATGGGGTGAATCGAATTCTACCATCTTTACCAATCCTCCAGCTCTTTAAGAGCCTCCTCACTAAATATTGACAATCTACCGATATCCCCACCGGGTGCTAGGTCTTCAACCATGATATTATTTGGATCCTTTGCTGTAACACCAGATAGATTTGAAAATGCATCCTTTGCCGGGCTGCCTTCCGAGAGCACCAATAAAATACTTACGGGTTTCTTATATTTTCGACCTCTCATCTTACCTTTACCCGGCCTGATCTTTTTACCTTCTTTTGCTCTCTCAACATCAAGATACACACCAAGATTTTCTAAGAACTCGATAGCATCCTTTGTTTTCTCTATATCTTCAATCCCCTTCTCCACGATCAAAGGAAACATGAGGTCCTCTTTTTCTAACTTGTGACCACGACCGACGACTAATTCCTTATAAGCTGTTGCCGCAAGGGCCGATCTTCGAGCTTTGGCTTTCTCTTTTTTATTCATCTTTTTATCCCTGATCTTTTCTGGTTTAGGGGGATGAGCTCTTCTACCACCTACATTAGGAGGTGATTCAGCTGCCCTATTACCATACTGGGTGAGCCTCTGTACTCGGGACATCCCTTGGCCTTTACCAACGGATTCAGTAGCATGCCTCATACCAGCTTCTTTTGAAGGACCATAAGCCTGTCTTCTGTTGGCTTGTTCAGCCGTGACGGCCTTCTTTATTATATCAGGTCGGACCTCCTCCGAGAATGCAGAAGGTAAGTCAAAAGAATTCTTTTCTTTTCCATCTATATTATAAATCTTAGTTTTCATCTATTATACCCCCTGCTTGCTTTCCGTCGATATGTAGGTAAGATTCGGTTGTTCAACCTCCACACCGGTATCACGTACAGAATCTCTCATCAGTACCAACCTCTTGGCCGGTCCAGGTATCGTACCGTGGATAAGAACGTAGGGATTCTGGACCTCTCCGTACTTTAAGAATCCTCCACTCGGAGTGATCTCAGAACCATCGTCGCCGGTCTTCAGGACTCTTTTATTCAACTCGGTCCTCTGATGGAATCCCATCTGACCTGCCTGAGGAACTGTGGAACGGATATAGCCTGGTATAAATACACCTGTAGTTCCTATATTTCTTTTTGATTTACTATTTTTGTGAGAAAGTAATTTTACACCCCATCTTTTCACATGTCCCTGAAATCCCTTACCTTTGGTAATGGCCGATACATCGACCATATCTCCAGATTTACCGAACTCAGAGAATTCTAAGTCCTTGCCCAGTTTTTCACGGGCTTTGTCGATCCTTTCCTGTATGGTCCCTCCACCAACCCTCAATTCCATAATCTCAGGTTTTTTCTTAGGTATCCCTGAAACCATCTCAGGATGAGTATGTGCGATGAATCTGACCTCGTCTACAACATCTTCATCTATCTTCTCCCACATCTTCTCTGTATCGTAACTGTTCGGGATCGGTAATTTTTTCTTCAGCGATTTATCGACTTTCTTAGCCCAGACATCTCCCATCGTCTTTAGACCTTCGTGGGTTTCTTGATAAAATCTTATGCCACAGATTGTCACAGGTGGTACTTCAACTACAGTGACAGGTATTCGAACTTCCTGACCAGAAGTAGTACTTGTTGGTCTATAATCGACTACAAATGCATGTGTCATACCAGCTTTATAACCTGGGAAACCCTGCACTTTTGTTGTTCCATCTATCTCCGGCCAAGAACGGATCTTGGGCGTCATACTGGGTGCTCTTTTTCTGGGGGAATACCCCATAGAACCTCTTCGTGGATGATGCGTTTCTACCATAGGTACACCTCATTCTAATATGAGCTACTAAACGTACGGATAAGGTACGTCCAAACCAGAAGGGGTAACCTTCCTGCTCATTTCCATTGACCGTGACGTGCTTAGTGTGGGATCCCTATAGGATTGCCCATCACGTCTGGTCAAAGGTTGATGTATTCACCCATTACAAAGGTGTGTTATTTATATCTAACGGTGCCGCGAAGTTGTTAACAGAAAAAAATGTACCCAGATGCTAAAATCCCCACCACGGGCCTAATAACTTCTTTAAGTTATCCACAGTATCTATAAGTGTTTTCTTAGGTTCTTGTTTTAAACTGCCTATCTCTTTATCAGAGGGGCTATCTATATCTAGGTCTAATACTCCTTTTACAATGGATCTCCAGCCGTCCAGGACCCTGGAACCATAACCCGATAGGATCAGATCGATATACATGGAATCAGACTTTTCCACTATCTTACTAGTTGTCCTACCCAAGTATTCTAATCCCCTCATATCCAAAGCTAGATCTGTCAGAGAATCGGAATGATGTGGATCGGAACCACCGTTCCTTATCATGACATCCGGTTCAAAGTCTAAGACGACAGGCTCGATGACCTCTTCGAAACTATGATGATACTCAGATATATTTGAATCTCTGGGTAAAGGTATGTTCACGGTATATCCCTCCCCTTCCCCTACACCGATCTCTTGGACGTTACCTCTTCCCGGATAAAGAGTCATAGGGTCCTGGTGTATCGAAATAAATAACACTCTAGGATCATCATAGAATATATCCATTGTCCCATTACCTTGATGAGCATCTGTATCCAATATACAGACTTTTTTCCCTTGATCTACCAGATATCGAGCAGCTATAGCTACATCATTGAACAGGCAGAAACCTTCTCCCTTTTCTCTACCAGCATGATGAAGTCCTCCAAAATTTATCACAGTTTGATATCTGTCTATAATTCTTGCAGCTTCTAAACTACCGCCTACGATCCTTCTAGCTGCCTCAGGGGCGTCTTTTGTAACAGGTGTGTCCGGTGAAACTTTTCCACCGGTCTTAGCCATCCTCTCGACCTTAGAGATATATGAGGGCGTGTGCACCAGAGTGAGGTCTGTATCCTCTGCTCTCGGGGATTCGAAGATGTCCATGACCTTATGCATACCTTCTTCAGCCTCTATCATCGAAACGAACTTTGGAAAACGTTCTGGGTCGAAGGGATGTAATCCCCCAAATCCGTATTTCACGTAATCTTTATGATAAAATACCGGTGTCTTATCCATGGCTCTTCCTCCTATTTGTGGCTGTAATATGTGCATTCCTTATAGGGTGAGGTATCTTGTATTCGGAATACTTTTTAACAATATCTAAGGATGCTTCAAAGGATATTTTATGTCCGGGAGAAACATATATAGGGTTCTTCGCGCGAGAACTACTTAAGTAGGCGTATCCTAGCATTTTATCATTATATAGGACTTGTTTTACAGGTTCTTCATGAGTTACTTCACCATCCAATCTGCCCAATAATTTACTCTTCGCTACTCCAACAGTAGGGATCCCTACCTCCACACCAAGATGGGAAGCCAGTCCGATCCTATTTGGATGCAATATACCGTTTCCATCAACCAGTATAACATCAGGGGTCATATCGGATCTTTCGACGAGTTTCATCAATACGGGAAGCTCTCTATAAGCAAGATAAGTAGGTATGTATGGGAAAGATATCTCCTCTTCAACTACGATATTAGATATCTCTTCATCTCCATTCCACAGTGAAAGGGAACCATATGCTTTATCTCCACTGTATGATACATCTACACCTCCGACGATATCGGGTATGAACGAATCTTCTACTAACTGTACTTTTTTACTAGCTATATCCTGTTCCGTCCTCAAGCGGGTTAATACAGGTTCGGTCTCGAAATCCTTAAAGATGATATCTTCAAAATCAACAACTCGACCTTCTTCTAAATTGATACCTTCTTCTCTGAGTAACTCCTTCTTTTTTTCTACCCCTAGCCCGAATCCTCCTATATCACCGTTAGACATCACCACTCTGTGACATGGGACTTCGATAGGTCTAGGATTCTCGTTCAACATCTTACCGACAGCCCTCGATGCGATCTTATCGCCTAAAGCTTGAGCTAACGTGCCATATGTGGTAACTCTCCCAGCAGGGATCTGTTTAACAGTCTCGTAAAAGATATCCTTGAATCTGTGAACTGTTTCTGGTATCGACATCGAATAAAAGTACACGATTTGATCACTAAATCCTTTTCCCTTTTTTTCAGGTCTCGATGGTAAACTCTTCATTGAAAACTTATAAAAGCCTTATCGTTTATTGTTACTTGAGAAGATGAAAATGGAGTCAGAAATAAAAGAAATCAAAGAAAAGTTAGATACTATGGAAAGGTACCTTATAATCAACGCTAAAGAGAACCTAGAGGAAAAGATCGTTCAAAAACTTAAGAAAGAGTACAGTAAAGCCGTTAAAGACGATCCCCGGGAAACAATAAAATCGTATAGAGATGTGGATATCGATAAAGAAGATGGGAAATATACCCTGAACGGAAACCCTTTATCTCAAGCACAGTGCTTTAAATTAGAGGGTGAGTTGAAAGACCTCGGTTTCAACGACCTAGACGAAGTCGTAGACCTATCTAAAGAAGAGAAGAGCGAAAGATTAGATGAAAGGCTTGAAGAGTGGAAAAACAACACGGATCGCGAAGATATGGAAAAGATCAAGCATAGATTGGAAGAACTCATAGAAAACGAATTCTTCATAATGGATGATTCAGATGATTTAGGTGAACTCATGGAACAATATGATTCAATGATGAAAAGACTTGAAGATATCAGTGATGATATTTGAGTCAAAAACTTGTAGATAAAATGATCCAAAAAGGAGAAATGGTTTTACTCTGGAAAGATGATTGGATGACCATAGTCCGGGTGGATCCCGAAACTAAAAAGATCCCGGGTATCGGTGTAGTTGACACAGGAAGGATGATAGGAAAAAGATGGGGCAGCACTCTAGAATTGGGTAGGGACTGCTATACCCTTCTTCAACCGGCAGTCAAAGACGCTGAAAAGTTCTTAAAGAGAGGGGCACAGGTGATATTACCAAGGGTAGGGATCCAGATAGCGCTCTATTGTGATGTATTCTGTGGTAAAACCGTGGTCGAAGGAGGCGCAGGTTCAGGTATCCTGACAGCTATATTATCTAAATGTGTAGGTAAAAAAGGCAAGGTTATCTCATATGAGATGAGAGATGATCATCTAAGGACTGCACGATCGAATATCCGTAAGCTCGGGTTAGATGATAGATGTGAGATCAAACAGGGTGATATCACAGAGGACGTGACAGAAAGGGAGGTTGACGCCTTCATCATAGATATACCCGAACCCTGGACAGCCTTGGACATGGCAGAAAAAGCTTTGAAGGACGGTGGTTTTTTTGGAAGCTATATACCATCAACGAACCAGTTAGAGAATGTAGTCAAAGAACTGAGAAAGAGAAAATTCATAGATATCAGATCATTTGAAAGTTTAGAGAGGGAGATGATCGTTAAAGAAAAGGGTGTCAGACCTTCTTTTGATATGTTGGGGCATACAGGTTATGTTGTCGTAGGAAGAAAAGCAAATTTTGATAGATAGACATATA
>Ga0207421_10001187_pt1 | contig 33886 bp, 41 predicted proteins | sample SodLakKL_010_SED_4_FD_187542 | JGI IMG/M metagenome (GOLD analysis project Ga0207421, IMG submission 187542) | Alkaline sediment microbial communities from Lake Tanatar, Kulunda Steppe, Russia - 8KL_010_SED (SPAdes) (version 2) | ecosystem: Environmental > Aquatic > Non-marine Saline and...
CCCGAGCCGTCTTGCATATCTAACCGTGAACTGCGGTAACGGGCACGATGGGATTTGAACCCACGACCGTCGGATTAGAAGTCCGACGCTCTTTCCGGACTGAGCTACGTGCCCTCAGCCACGACTCATCGGCCGATCGGCATAAGCAGTGTGGATTTGTGGCCTTGCCAGAGAAGCGAGACGGCGAGGCCACAACGAGCGGGGTGAGGCCAGCTCGCTCGGCGACCCGGTTCCGCGATGGCCCATCGAGTGGGCGACGCGAGTCGATCGCGGCCACTGCACGCCGATCGGTTAGAGACCGAGAACCCGGAGGAACAGTCCGAGAAACAAGACGATAACGCCGATGATCGCCCCGACAAACGGTGGCAGGATGGGGATGGGGAGCACGATCAACAGGAGGCCGACGATGATGAGGGCGGTTGACGATCGCATGGGACAGCTATCCACGGCCAGCAAAAAGAGCCTGGTGGGGCCAGGCAGCGAACACAGCCCTTATGCAGTCCTCGCCTGTATCCCCTTCCAATGCACGTCATCGGAACGGTCGGACTCCCCGGGAGCGGGAAAGGGGAAGCCGCGACCGTCGCACGCGAGGCAGGGATCCCGGTGGTGACGATGGGCGATGTCGTCCGCCAGGAGACGGCCGATCGAGGGCTCGACCCGGCGAAAGACCACGGGACGGTCGCACAGGCGCTCCGCGAAGAAAACGGACCGACGGCGATCGCCGAGCGATCGCTCCCGATGATCGAGGATCGTCTCGAGAGCCACGAGACGGTGCTGGTCGACGGCATTCGAAGCGGCGTCGAAGTCGACATCTTCGAGGCCGAGTTCGGCGAGGCGTTCACGCTGGTCAGTATCGAAGCGCCGTTCGAGCTTCGGGCCGAGCGGATCGACGCCCGCGGGCGAGACGCAAGCGAGGGCGATGGCGGCGAAGGACTCGCCGCCCGCGACGAGCGCGAACGCGGGTTCGGGATGGACGACGCGATGGCCCGTGCGGACGTCGTCGTCGAGAACACCGAGACGCTTGGGGCGTTTCACGATCGGATTCGGACACTTATTCGCGATGGCGTCACGAAGGAACGAGTATGAGTGAGATTTACCGCGTCGATATCGAGATCACGGCCCCGGTCTACGATACCGAGGTGACGAGTCGGGTCGCGGATGCGATCGCAAACATCTTTCCCAACGCCGACTTCGAGGAGAGCCACGGCGAAATCAGAGCCACAGCACACGCGATGGACCACGTTTCGGAGCTCCTCCACCGCCAGGAGATCCTCGACACCGCTCGCGGGGAGTTCTTTGCAAACCGGGAGGGAGACACGTTCTCGTTTGCGCTGAAGAAACAGGCTGCCTTCGAAGACCGAATCAACTTCTCGGTTGGCGAGCCCGACGAACTCGGGGAGATCAGCGTTCGCGTCCGCGTCGACGCCCCAACCGTCGAGGAGTACATCGACCACATCGCGCCACCGACCGAAGACGGCCGACCGATCGACGGCTGAGACGGCCCGACCGACCGGCGGCTGAGACGGCCCGATCGACCGGCGACCGAGACGGCCCGACCGATCGGTTCGGCGACGGGGCCGATGTCGGCTGTGGGAGAGGAGTGAAAGGCCACCAACACATAGCTATGGCATGGACGAACCGATCGCCATCTCGGAGATCATGGTTCCCGATGTCGTCACTGCACCGGCAGACGTACGGACGACTCAGGCCGCGAGGTTGCTCCGCGACGAGAGCGTCAGCTCCGTCGTCGTCGTGCGGGACGATACCCCAGTGGGGATCGTCACTGAAGGTGACTTCGCCACCACGCTCTGTGAACGCGAGCAACTCGGCGGCGTCGAACTGGGTGTGGTCATGTCGACGCCACTCGAGACGATCGCTCCCGATGCGTCGGTCATCGAGGCCGTGGCCACGTTGCAAGCCGCCGATATCGAGCATCTCCCGGTCGTCGAGGACGGCGAACTCGTCGGTATCATCACGACGACCGAACTCACCTACTACGTCCCCCATCTGGCCCACCGCGCGAGCAGGATCACGGCCGACAAGCCACGCCGACAGATCCGGACCGACACCCAGTACGAACACGACGACTGGGAGTTCGAGTACCGTGGCGACGACGAGTCCACCGTGGCTGTCGGCGACGTCGCTCGCTTTTCCAGGCCGATCACGTCCGGTGACGTCGAGGCCTTCGCCGAGGTCACTGGCGATACGAACCGGCTTCACCTAGACGAGAGCTACGCCGCCGAAACCCGCTTTGGAAAACGGATCACCCATGGCGTCCTCGCGAACGGACTGATCAGTGCCGCACTCGCTCGGTTGCCCGGACTGACGATCTATCTCTCACAGGAAAGTAGCTTTCTTGCGCCCCTCCCGATCGGCGATCGAGCGACGGCCACCTGCGAGATTATCGAGAGCCTCGGCGACGAGAAGTACCGGATCGAGACGATCGTCGAAGATGCAAGCGGGACGACCGTCCTCGAGGGCGATGCCGTCGTCCTCGTCGACGAGCTTCCTCCGGAGGACGCACTCGAACGAGACGGGACAGGAGACTGATCGGCGTCGGTTACGAACAGGCATCGACGTCGTCGAGTGCGTCCTCGCCGGCGGACTGCTCGCTGGTTGCGGTCTGCTGATCGTGGTCTGCAGTCGCAGCCGTAGACGCCTCGAAGTGTCCGGCGGCGGTCGCCAGTCCCCCACTCTGGCAGCGTGCGGTCTCGAAGTACGGTTCCAGGCCAGATGGCGAGTCGTCGATTCCGTCGTCGAACGTCATCCGAGCCGTCTCGAGCATCGATTCTGCGGCCCCGAACTCCACTATGGCTGCGTCGTGGTTTTCCGCGTCCGCCTTGGTCTCCGCCGTCTCGAACGCGTCGTATCCCTCGAGCATCGTCTCGTAACCCGCCCCGAGCGTGATCATCGAGGAGAGCACGTCGTCGAGCGTCTCGACACCGTTGTCGACCGCTGTGAGGTCGACGATCGACAGCTCGTCGAGTCGATCGCGGTCGAGGTCATCGAGCCCTGTCTGTGCGGCGTCGAGGTCGTCGCGTGCAGCGTCGAGGGTCGCGTTCCGATCGTCGACGGCGCGGGTTGCGTCGTCGATATCACCATCCGCCTCGACCACCGACGTGACCGCCGCGGCATCGTCTTCAACCGTGTCGTCGGCGACCGTCTCGGTCACATCGATTGTTCCCTCGAGCACGTCGGCGTACGCCCGGAGTTCTGCGACATCGGGTTCGGACTCCGCGTCCAGTTCGGCCGCGGCGGTCTCCAGAGCGTCTCGAGCCTCGACGACCAGGTCGCGTGGCTCGGCCGCGTTGAACGACACCGCATCGACATCGTCGAGCCCATCGCTGTCCTCCAGTTCGATCGCAGCCCTGTTCAGGCGGCCGACCGCCCTGTCGAGTGCGCGGTCACCGGTCCGATCGGCGGCCGGTGCTACCGAACCGTCGGAGCTGCTGCCGAGACAGCCCGCCACGAGGGCGAGAACGCCGACACTTCCGGTCCGAGTGAGATACTCTCGCCTGTCCATACCGACGGGTACAACTAAAAGCGCTTGAACGTACCGGTGAACTACCTCGGGGTCAAGCCCCGAGGCACTCTCCCTGTTCACCTGTAGACTGACCGCCGGCGCATTGATACGGACAGTTGTAGTCAATTACCGCCGATCGCCGACCCGCCTTGGCGATCGGCGGTAAATAGTTACAACGATCCGTATGAGAAGGTGTCGAGAACCGACGGACGAACGCCCCAGCCGAGTCGAAACCGACGGCCCTCAGAACGGCCCCATCCCGCCCATGCCGCCGCCACCGCCGCCGCCTTGCTGTTGCATCTGTTTCATCATTCGCTGCATCTCTTTGTCCGATCCCATCCCCTGGAACTGCTTGATCGTCTTCTCCATCATCTTGTACTGCTGGAGCAGCTCCCGGACCTGGTCTTCGCTGGTGCCCGAGCCGCGGGCGATCCGTTCGATCTGGCTTGCGCCGATCGCCTTCGGATACTCCTTTTCGGCCTCAGTCATCGAATCCATGATGACGCTAAAGGCACGCATCCGGTCCTGGGTAACGTCCATCGCGTCGTCCGGCAGTTGGTCTTTGATCCCGCCGCCGAAGCCAGGGATCATGTCCATCACCTGATCAAGGGGGCCCATGTTGTTCATCGCCTCCATCTGCTTTTGCATGTCGTTTAACGTGAACTGGCCCTGGAGCATGTCCTCGGGGTCCCAGTCGTCTTCCTCGATATCGGTCTGTTGCATAGCGCGTTCGACGCGCTCTGTGAGCTGGGCGAGGTCGCCCATGCCGAGCAGCCGGGAGATGAAACCGTTAGGCTCGAAGCGTTCGATGTCCTGGACCTCTTCGCCGGTCCCGAGGAACGCGATCGAGGAGTCGGTCTGGTCGACTGCTGTCAGCGCGCCACCACCCTTTGCCGTCCCGTCGAGTTTCGTGATGACGACGCCGTCGATGCCGATCGACTCGTCGAACTGCTGGGCCTGATCCTTTGCGCCCTGGCCGATAGCGGCGTCCAGGACGAGCAGGGAGGTGTCGGGGTCGACGACGCCTTCGATCTGCTCGATCTCGTCGATCAGATCGTCTTCTAAGGCGTGGCGACCGGCAGTGTCGACGATGTGGACGTCGGCCTCGCTGGTCTCCTCGAGTCCCCTGCGGGCGATCTCGACGGGATCTTCGCTATCCGGGTTGCCGTAGTAGTCGACCTCTGCGCGGCTGGCCATCTCCTCGGCCTGCTCGTAGGCACCGGGCCGGAACGTGTCCGTCTGGATCACGGCCGGGCGAAGCCCCTTCGTCGAGAACCACCACGCCATCTTCGCCGCGGACGTGGTTTTCCCCGACCCCTGGAGCCCGGCGAGCAGGATCGTCTGCTCTTCGAGGGGCAGTTCGGTCGAGTCGCCGATGAGATCGACCAGCTCCTCGTAGACGATGCTGAGCACGAAGTCCCGCGCTGGCGTCCCCGCCGGCGGTTCCTCTTCTAGGGCTCGCGCTTTGATGTTGTCCGACAGCTCCATGACGAGCGAGACGTCGACGTCGGCCGACAGCAAGGAGCGCTGGATCTCCTTGACGATCTCCTCGATATCCTCCTCACTGAGTCGTGACTTCCCACGGAGTTTGTCCAGCGTTCCCCGCAGAGAACTCCCAAGATCGTCGAGTACCATTTGTGCGCTCTACGGTTCGGCGTCGTTAAAGGCTTTTTCTCGGCCGGGAGTGCGATCGGCGTCGGTGAGTATTTCAGCGATCCGCCGCCAACAGTTCGATATGAGTTCGGATGCAGACGGAGACCCCACGGAATACGAGGCGCTCGCGGATGCGGACGTGACGATGCGCGAAAACGACCACGGACTCCACATTGCCGACGACGAGGTGACTGGTGTGTCGAGTCAGGGACCGACACCCGAAGCCGCACTCAGGAATCTCGCTGCTGCAGTCGAATCCTACAGAGCGGCGACCGACGACGATCCTGGCGACGACTGGTTGTAACCGCCCAGCGATTCCGCGACCGAGAGCGGCGGCTGTCAAGTGGCCCGGTGAACTGCAAGTATCGAGCCAGGAGCGATCGGTGCGTCCACAGTTCGGACCTCTCGATCACTCAACCCCGCCCGTCTCGACGGTCCCGTCGTTTGCCAGCCACTCCGTCAGGCTGCCCTCGTAGAAGCTCACGTCGTCGTAACCAAGCGCCCGTAAAACGACGTAGGTGTGGCTGATTCGCCGGGCCGTATTACAGTAGAGGACGATCTCTCGATCGGGTGTGATTCCGTGGTCGGCGAGGATGGCCTCCAGTTCGGCTGTGGGCTTCAGTCGGCGGCGCTCGTCATCGACGACCTCGCGCCAGTCGAATCGGACCGCACCTGGGAGGTGGGCCTCGGCGAACTCGTCGGGTTCGCGCGTGTCGAGTAAAACGGCATCCCGGTCGAGTGCGTCCTCGACGGCGGCCCGATCGACCAGCGGGCTGTCGGCGAAGCAAAACGGCTCGGCCTGATACGCTGTGGGCTCGATCGATGGCGTCTCGCTGGTCGTCTCGTACTCGCGATTCCAGGCACTGAAATCGCCGTCGAGTAGACGAACGTCGTCGTGACCGTACGCCTGTGCAGTGACGACGAAGCGGGCCGCGAAGACGCCATGGGTGTCGTCGTAGGCGACGATCGTGTCCTTACGATCGATTCCGGTTGTCGAGAGCAGGTCGCCGAAGGCGTCTGCGCCCGGTAACGTGCCCGGATCGGCGGCGGTTTCGTCCCGGTAGGTGTCGAACGGGACGTTCACTGCACCAGGAATATGTCCGATTCCGTTGAACTCCCAGGCGTCTCGAACGTCGACGACGCGTATCTGGGGATCGTCGAGTCGATCGGCGAACCAGTCGGGGGTCACGACGACAGCGTTGTCCATTATGTAGACGACACTGTCGGAACACTGAGAACGCAGCGATCCCGGCACGACTCCCCGTGGTACCGAGGTCGCAACAACATTTTCCGCTTTCAGCGAAGGGAGATCGATATGTGAGGTCCCTCATATGTTGGGGGCAGGAATCAGCGGGCCACAGCGGACCGCTGCGACGCCCTCAATGTGATCGATCGATCGGAGTATCGACAATAGTTGCCGTAAGAGTCGAACGATGATCAAGTTGTCCGGTTGGTGAGCCACTATACAACTGGCACCCGTTGTGTCGGGTATGGCAACAGACTACGCCAACGACGTACTCGTAACGGCTGACTGGGTCGAAAAGCGCCTCGATGCGTTCCAGGACGACGACGCCGACCACCGACTGGTCGAGGTCGACGTCGACACGGAGGCCTACGAGGAGGCCCACGCACCCGGTGCGATCGGCTTCAACTGGGAGACCCAGCTCCAGGACCAGACGACCCGTGACATCCTCTCGAAGGAGGACTTCGAGGACCTGCTCGGGAGCCACGGCATCAGCGAGGACTCCACGGTCGTCCTCTACGGTGACAACTCGAACTGGTTTGCCGCCTACACCTACTGGCAGTTCAAGTACTACGGCCACGAGGAGGTCTATCTGCTCGACGGCGGCCGCGAGTACTGGCTCGAGAACGACTACCCGACGACCGACGAAGAGCCCGACTTCTCGGCAGTCGAGTACACCGCCTCCGGCCCGCGCGAGAGCATCCGCGCCTACCGCGAGGACGTCGAGAAGGCGATCGATCGCGGCGTTCCCCTTGTCGATGTCCGATCGCCCGAGGAGTTCTCCGGTGAGATCCTCGCACCCCCAGGCCTCCAGGAGACTGCCCAGCGCGGCGGCCACATCCCCGGCGCGAAAAACATTTCGTGGGCTGCCGTGACGAACGACGACGGGACGTTCAAGGACCGCGACGAACTCGAAGCACTCTACGCCGACGAGGATATCGACGGCGAGTCGTCGACCGTCGCCTACTGCCGCATCGGCGAGCGATCGTCGGTCGCCTGGTTTGCCCTCCACGAACTGCTCGGCTACGAGGACACCGTCAACTACGACGGCTCCTGGACCGAGTGGGGGAATCTTGTGAACGCACCTATCGAGAAGGGCGAGGCCGAGTAAGCGAAACGCACGGGGCCTCGATTTACGCGAACGGCGTCGCCGTGAGCGAACGAAGTACAGGAACCCGCCTCGAATCGGAGCGCCGATTGCAACGACTCCCTTGACCGGCGACGATCGACCGGCTATATTTTCGTGATCCGATCGACGGCAACCTCGGCACCGGCAGCTGCGGGGTAGACGACATCGTCGACGAAACTCCGGTGGCCGTACTCCCGTTCGCCGTCACGGGCGACTCGGATGATCGTCCGGGCGTCGGGGTTTCGTTCGGCGGCCATTTCACAGACGGAGAGATTGACGCTGGTATCGTTCGTGAGCGCAGCGACGACGGCAGCCTCCTCCGGCGCGGCCTCGGCGAGGATCTCGGGATCGGTCGCGTCGCCCTCGATAACGCGGCTGACGCTTGGGGCGATCTGCGTACACTTTTGCTCGTCGAGTTCGATGACCGTGACTGCGTTCTGTTCGTCTCGAAGCTGTGTTGCGACGTGACGGCCGACGCGACCGCCGCCAACGACGATGACCTGTCTTTGGATAGTCATAGGTACATCCGTATGCGAGTGACTCGCACTCGATGGACAAAGAATACTACTACCAGCAACCATATAGCCGTTTTGACTGTAATATTATTTATCATATACCCCAATCGAGCTACATTCGTAAGTGAAAGTCGTTCAAAGGGTCTGATAACACACTGAAGCGATTCCGACAGATCGGACACCGATCGCACAGCCCCCGCGATCGGGTGCGCACTGACGTGTAGGGCTACGATACGGTCAACACTGCCCGTCTCGTCGACGATCGCACACCATAGGGGAACTGTGCGGATCAGCGACTGGGCCCTCGAATCAGCTCCCGTGACGACAGGCCTATTTTTCAGCCCCGCAAACGGTCGGTCATGACCGATTCCGAGGCGTTCGTCGAGACCGTTCGCGAGGACAACCAGACTGCACTCTCACGACTTGGCTCCTCGAAGTCGCTCTACGCCGACACCGGCGGCGACATCGACACCGAGCCAGTCCTCGAAGCGACTGCCGATGCCGAGTATGCCGCCTGGCAGACCTTTACCGAGTGGGCCGACGACGAACGGCAGGACGACGTCCGTGACGCATTCGAACGAACGGCCGAGGAGGAACACGACCACTACGAGACCGTCCTCGATCAGCTCGGCGACGACGAGTACGAGCCGACGCAGGTGCCCGCGCTCCACGAGTACCTGCGCGGACTCGACGCGACGATCGATCGGGTCGGCGCGTACGTTGGCCGGGTCCTCGCGAGCAAGCGATCGAAAGACCAGGTCGTCGGCTACTTTGTCGGCGACGCCGATCCCCAGACTGCAAGTCTGTTCCGCGAGTTCGGCGACGAACTGGACGATCAGCTCGAACGGGGCGAGGAGCTATTTGAGTCGGTCTGTGAAGACGAGGCCGACGAGAAGCAAGCACTCGACGCGGCAGGTGGTGCGATCGAGGCCGCCTACGACGAGTACGTCGAGAATCTCGAATCGATGGGAGCGAATCCGAAGCCGGTCTGTTGAGGTGGTGTCGTTGCCGATCTGTTGCCGTGTGCGGCTCCGGACACGTGAATGCGATCAGACGCCTTCGACCGTTTCTCGGTAGGCCCGGATCGAGTTCAGGGCATCCTCGATGTGGTCGGCGACCGCCTCGCCTTCGTCGTCGGCGATATCGGTGAGGATGTGTTCGTGGCGCGCGAGTTTGCCGTGGTCCGGACCGCGATCGGCCTCGGCGAGCGTCTCGAACTCGGCTGCCTGGCTTTCGAGTCGCTCACGCGCGTCGTCCGTCGCTGCGTTGGCTGCAGCGTTGAGCGTTTCGGCGGCTTCTATGAGGTTGTCATGCGTCATACGTCAATGTCCACCGCCCGGCAACAAAACAGTTACAGGAGTTTCAGGACACTGGGAGCGCCGGTATCCAGCTCCTAATCGCGTCGTTCGATGCGGTCTTCGAGGGACAGCTTCGCGAGCGACTCCGGCGACAGGCCGGCGACGGTATCGTGGACGTTTGTTCGGTAGCTCGCCGGGCCGTTGTGATCGATCTCGGCGGCCCGCTCGCCGGCGATACCGAAGGCGAGTGTGGCGTGGACCGCGGCAGTCACTGGATCGTCGACCGAGCCGGCGAAGGCGGCGATCGTCGCGCCGAGCATACAGCCGGTGCCGACGACCTCGCCGAGTCGCTCGTGGCCCGCCGCAAGCTGGACGACACCATCGCCAGTGGCGACATGGTCCTCGACGCCGCTGGCGACGACGACAGCGCCCGTCGAGTCGGCGAGCGATCGGGCCGTGTCCTCGATCTCGTCGTAGTCGCCGATCGATTCGACGCCTTTGACGTCGGCTTCAACACCTGCGAGCGCGCTGATCTCGCCGTAGTTGCCCTTGATGACGGCGAACTCGAACGTGTCGAGCAGGGACTCGGCGACGGCATCGCGACTCGGCGTTGAGCCGACGCCGACGGGATCGAGGACGATCGGGACCCCGCGATCGGCCGCAACTCCGGCGGCCTCGTGCATTGCCTCGACTTTGCCGTCCGGTACCTGCCCGATATTGAGCAACACCGCACTGGCGATCTCGGCCATCTCACCGGCGTCGCCGAAGGAGTCGGCCATCACCGGGAGTGCGCCCCAGTGGAGGGTGAGGTTCGCGACATCGTTCATCGTCACCTCGTTGGTCAGGTGTTGGACCAGCGGCTCGGTTTCTGCGAGGGTTTCGAGCGAGTCCGCGAGGGCTGTACCGGTGACGTCCACGTCGATCGAGTTACTCATCGACCTGTCCTCCGTCCGCCACCCGTTTTTCGGTTTCGACGGCTTCTCTGAGCGCTTCCGTCGCGACCGCTGGGTCCGTCGCCTGCGTGATTTCGGAGATAACGGAGACGCCCACGGCACCCGCCTCGACGACTGGCCCGGCGTTTTCGGCGGTAATTCCACCGATACCGACGATCGGGATCGAAACCGCATCGGTGATTGCGGCGACGCGTTCCGGGCCCACGCCGTCTTTGTTCGTGGCGACGTCCTTCGAGGTCGTCCCGTAGATCGTTCCGACGCCGAGGTAGTCCGCACCGTCAGCCTCGGCCTGTCTGGCCTGCTCGATCGTCGAGGTCGAACAACCGATGATTGCATCCGGGCCGAGCAATTCCCGTACCACTGTGACCGGAAGATCCGACTGCCCGACGTGGACCCCGTCGGCGTCGATCGCAGCTGCGATGTCGACACGATCGTTGACGATCAGGTCGACGCCTGCCTCGGCGGTCAGTTCGCGCAACTCACAGCCGAGGTCGTACCGCCACGCCGCGTCCGTCTTTTTCTCGCGAAGCTGGACGACGTCGATTCCGCCAGCGATCGCGTCGCGGACGATCTCGACGGTCGATCGGCCCGCCGAGAGCGACTCCTGGGTGACGAGATAGGTTCGCCAGTTCGAAGGGGGCATACGAGCTAGCTGGCAGGGACGACAGTAAGGCGCTTCGGGACTGACTGTGGGTTGTGACGACGACCATCCTGCGCGCCGGGACGAGAGCGACTGCAAGACGGCCCGTAACCGGAGTCAGACCCTTGCCCCTCCCAACCGTACTGGCCGTATGGCCTTCGATACCGATCTCGTCACCACGATCACGTTCGACTCCTACAGCACCCTCGTCGATGTGAACGCGGTCGAGACCGCGCTCGCGGACCACCACGCCGTCGACGATCCCGAACCGATTTCTCGGACCTGGCGCGAGCGATCGATGCAGTACACCCTCGTCGGCAACCACCTGGACACCTACAAGTCGTTCTATGCGGTCAACCGCGACGCCCTCGAGTACGCACTCGCGGTCCACGGGATCGAGACCACCGCCGAGGAACGCGAGGAGATGCTTGCAGTCTACCACGAACTCGCGGTCTTCGACGATGTTCGGGCCGGGATCGAACGACTCCGAGACGAGGGCTACGACTGTTATGTCCTCTCGAACGGCGACCCCGAGATGCTCGCTTCGATGGTCGACCACGCCGCGATCGGCGATCTCATCACGGACACCATCAGCGCCCACGAACTCGCGATCTTCAAACCCGACGCCGACCTCTACCGCCACGCTGCCGGCCGAACGGGAACCCCGATCGAGCACGTCGCCCACGTCTCTGCGCTCTGGTTCGACGTCCAGGGAGCGATCCACGCCGGCATGCAGGGTGTCCGGCTCGATCGCGAGGGCACGCCGTGGGAACCGTTCGGCGACGACCCCGACCTGACCGTGGGCACGATCGACGAACTGGCGAGCGAACTCGGTTCCTGACCCCACAGTCGCACGGTCAACGGCTACGACAGGTCGAGAGACGACTCTCCGGCCGCGACGGCCGACGCGATCAAGACCGCAGAATCGGCCCGTAACGCAGCAAATGGTGTCGGTCGATCGGGGTCGGCTGGTTTCTCGCCGATCGATCGCCGCCACCAGCAGACGTCGTGCCACTCGTCCTGGGTATACCCCATCGCGGGGAACTCAGCGACCCGCTCGAATCCCAGCCGATCGTGAAACCGAACCGTCGCCGGGTTCGGGAGCGTCGTGACGGCGTACGCCTCGAAGACCCCCTGTCTGTCGAGGACCACAAAGAGCGACTCGTACAGTGCCTGGCCAACGCCAGCCCTGCGGGCATCGTCAGCGACGTAGACCGACAGTTCGACGATCCACTCGTAGGCACGGCGCTTGCGCAACGCTCCCGCGTAAGCGTAGCCGACGACCTCGCCGTCGTACTCACAGACCAGCCACGGATGGGTTTCCAGGGTCGACTCGATACGATCGGCCAACTCGGCCTCGCTTGGAGGTACTTCCTCGAAGGTAACCGCCGAGGACCGACAGAACGGCGCGTAAATCGATCGCACGGCGGCCGCATCCGATCGGCTCGCGACTCGAATCCGGGAATTCGACGTCATAACCGTGGGTTCCGACCGAAAGAGATAATTCCGTTGATACCACTGTGTGGCTGTTAACACGACGGATTCGACGGCCGTCGTAGTGACCCATAAAAGGAATCGTCCGCATGGAGGAGTTCACGTTTGTCGACCCGTCTGGGTGACAGATCGGTGTGAACAGCCGATGTTCGGCGACTGAGTGGATCGGTTACTCGAAGCCGAGTTGATCGGTCACCCGAGGACGTACCGGAGTTTCGGGAACCGTTCGACCAGTCGCTGGCCGCCGACCTCCAGTTGTTCGATGTAGCGATCGGCACCGAGGATCCGTCCGGCCCCGAAGGCCGCGAGGGCCAGGAACAGGACGGCGTAGATCAGCGTCGAATCGAACAGCGCGAGCCACTGTCCCTCCCACCCGCCGAGGTAGAAGGCGAACATCTGGAGCGCGCCGCCGAAGGCAGCCAGCCGGAGCAGACCGCCGAATATCAGTGCGACGCCGATCAGTACCTGCGTCGCCGGGATGACGACGTTGATAACCTCGAGGAGGGCTGCATTACCCGCCATCGCCGCGTAGAGCCCGCTGACCGGGCTGGCCGGATCGACGCCGTGAAGCAGGAAGCCACTTGCGTCGAACGCCTCGCCGCTGATAACCGCGTATTTCCCGAGTCCCGCAAACAACATCATCCCGCCCATCAGGAATCGCAGGGCGACGACGAACCACGCCGTCAGTGCGTGAGGGTGGCCTTCGAGCGTAATTCCCGCATATCGGCTTTCGAGTCTATTATTGTTGGTCGTGGACATTTTCAGGCGCCTCCTTACAAATGAACAGAAGTTAGCGATGCACTTGAACGAACACCCATGATCCTACCAATCGAGAGAACCTCCCAACAGCTGGGAAGTGTATCCGCGATACACTCCCGACGGCTGCGGGGACGTCGGGGCGGGTGAGCAAAAACTGTCACAGGGGCCGAGAATCTGTTTCAGGAGCGGCCGTTCAGTTCACCGGCGACTAGCTGATTACTCCTCAGCGAGCAGCCGATCGGCCATCTCCTCTGGATCGAACTGCTCCAGATCGTCGTACCCCTGCCCGGTTCCAAGGAAGAGGATCGGCTTCCCGGTGACGTGGGCGATCGAGATCGCCGCGCCGCCGTTGGAGTCGGCGTCAGCTTTCGTCAGGATCGCGCCGTCGATCTCCGCGGCGTCATCGAACTCGCGGGCGCGGTTGACCGCATCCTGACCAGCAACGGCTTCGTCGACGAACAGCGTCATATCCGGGTCGACGACGCGACCGATCTTCTCGAGTTGGTCCATCAGCCCTTCATCGGTATGGAGTCGGCCCGCGGTATCGCCAAGGACGATATCGACGTCGTTCGCCTCCGCGTACTCGACGGCGTCGTACAGCACTGCAGCGGGATCGCCACCCTGCTGGTGGCTGATACACTTCGTCTCCAGGGCATCTGCGTGTTCCTGGATCTGCTCGTTGGCTCCGGCACGGTAGGTGTCGCCGTTGGCCATCACCGTCGAGTAACCACGCTCCTCGAAGTACCGACTCAGCTTGGCGATCGACGTTGTCTTTCCGACGCCGTTGACACCGGTGAACACGATCGTGAGGGGTTTGTCCTCGACGGCGATCCGCTCGTCGAAATCGAACTGGCCGACGCTGATCACGTCGTAGATCGCGTCCCGCAGTGCCTCCTCGACGACGTCGCCCGTCGAGGTGGTGAAGGTGCGCGTTTCGCCAGCCAGTTCGTCGCGGATGTTGTCGAGGATTTCTTCGGCGACACCCATCTCGACGTCGCCTGCGAGCAACGCCATCTCGAGTTCGTGGAGTGGGTCTTCGAGGTCCTCCTCGTCGATGACGAACTTCCCCTTGACGAGGGATTTCGCCTTCCTGCCGAACCCGGTCGAGTCGTCTTCCTCCTCGGCGGGTGCGGGTTCCGACTCCGACTCCGACTCGTCACTCGGTGCTGGCTCCTCGCCGTCGGGTTCCAGCTCGGCATCGGTACTGGATCTCGACCCAGTCATCGGCGACGATCGCTGGATTCCCGTCGTCCGGGCAGCCTCGCCATCGTCCGCATCGCTGCCGTCAGCGTCCGGTTCGCTCCGCTCACCTGCGTCCTGTTCGGCCGGTTGCGCTGGAGCCCCGCTCTCTGCAGTGGCGTCCGACTCGACTAGCTCGGAGTCCGCCGATGAAGACGTCCCGGGGGTCGTATCTGGCTCGGAGTCCGCCGATGAAGACGTCCCAGGGGTCGTATCGGTCGCTTCCGATTGACCCGTCCCCGCGTCCGATCCGGCTCCAGGGTCGGAGTCGGTATCCGCAAGTTCCGGGTCGCGTTCGGCAGACGCCGGTTCCGTCCGTCCGTCGGTGTCGGGCCTGGCGTCAGCCGGTTCCGTGCTGTGTTCAGCCTCGGCGTCGGTAGCCGCCGGTCCCCCGCCGTCTTCGGCGTCTTCGGCGTCAGGGGCAGTGCCTGCCGATTCCGCGCTGGTTTCTGCGTCGACAGCCTCGGCTGTGTCGGCGGTTGCGGGATCGGCCGCATCCTCCTGTTCCGTCTCGTCGACCTCCTCGACGGTCTCTTCGGCGGCCGCTTCGGCGTCTTTCCGGAAGCTCCCGAGCTTCTCTTTCAGATTGTCGAACATGGGTATAAATAACCGTAACCGTCCCTACGCGACTATTCGTCGGGGCCCTGGCCCTGGCCTTGCATCTGCTGCATCTGCTGTTGCATCGCCTGCTGTTGCATCTGCTGGGCCTGCTGTTCGAGCTGGTCGCTCTCGGTTTCGAGCTGGGAGATCTCCGAGGTTACCTCGTCGATGCGATCGTCGAGTCGCTCTTTTTTGCTTTCGAGTGCGTCGACAGCGCCGTCCTGGTCGAACTCGGCAGCGTAGTCGGCACCGATGTCGACGATCGCCTCGTCGATGTCCTGGATCTCCGCACGGAGGTAGGCACCGCCGCCGAGTGGTACCTGCACCGTCGAACCGGATTCGAGGGTTTCGAGCGCGTCGATCGCCTCGTCGGCCGCAGATTTCTCCGTCTGGATCCCTTCGACCTGCTCTTCGAGGGCTTCGATCTCTTCTTGAATCTGTTGGATCTCCTGGGAGAGCTGCTGGAGCTGCTGTTGTCCGCTCATTGTTCTGCAACCTCTTCGAGGTCGATCTCGGTTCGCTTGAGTCCGTGCTGGCTCCCGAGCTGGGAGAGGACGTGTTCGCGGGCGACGTTCTCGTTTACCGCATCGATCGTCGTCTCGAACGGCGCGTAGCCGTCGCGGTTTTTGTACTGACCACTGACCGTAAACTCACTCATGTCTTCCCCTCCGGCAGGCAGTCGGAAGAATGTTCCTTTCCGGGTCGACGGCCGACCCGCGATCGCAGCGAGACCCCAGAGGAGGTGACGAGACACCCGGACTGTGAGAGCGAGACGACGAGCGGAGGCCAAACGGTTTAGTCCGGGCTGTCCGAACGTGAGACCATGACCGAACATGATCCGGCCGAGTTGCTCCCGAGCGATCGGATGCGCGAGCAGGCCATAGACGGCGACGTGACACAGATCCACCGCGGCCACCAGTACGCAGCCGTCGGCGATACCTTCACGATCGACGGGACGACGTTCGAGATCACGGCGGTGACCGAACGCACGCTCGGTGACCTGACCGACGAGGACGCCCGAGCGGAGGGGATGGACGATCTCGACGGGTACCGTCGGCTGCTCGAGCGGGCACACGAGAACTTCGAGTGGGACGACGACAGCGAGGTCGTGTTACATCAGTTCGATCGGCGGGAGCACACTACCGATCCGAGCGACTGACTGTCGTCGTCAGCAACCGGTACAGCCCCGCAACCTGCAGACTGACGAAACGCATATTACTGCAGGGGTGGTCGGTTTCAGGGGTGCGGTAACCAATGAGCGAATCGTTGAGAGAGCGATTGTTCAGAGAGCCCGAGGGGCCCTCGAAGGGGCTGGTCTGGATTTCGTTTGCGATCGTGTTTTTCGGGCTCCACCTCTACTCCGACGCACTCGAAGACAGCGCATCGGGGCTGTGGCTGGTCCTCGGAGTGCTGTTCGTGCTGATCGCTGTCCCGGAACTGCTTCCATCGGAGTACCAGTACGTGGCGGGGGTGTTACGAACCGTCGCGATCGCAATTGCTGTGCTCGTGCTCCTGTACAACAGTATCGTATTCTGAGACGAAAACTGCGGTGGCCGGCGGGGAGCGACGGACAGAGAGGAGAGACGTCCAGTTCACGGCAGCTAGTCGGGATCCTGAAGTGTGACTGCCGGCGCCGATCGAGCCATCGGCCCGAAACGCGCTACTCCAGATACCCCAGTGCGTCCTCGATGCGGCCGAGTTCCGGCCCTGTCGTATCCTGTCCGACGACGTAACCGTGCTCGTTTGCGATCAGTCCGGACCCTACGAGGGGGGCACCGTAGTTGACCGTTCCGACGTCGGCCCGGACATCCAGTGCGTCTTCGAGGGCATCCAGTTCGTCGTCGGTGGCTTTCGGGTGACAGAGCACGCCGGTGTTCGTCGCGACGGCGGCCGTGCCGACGGTCCGAACGCCCGCAAGATCTCCCCGCTGGACGGGGACGTCGAGCGTGTCCTTGACGATCGTGATCGCCTCACGCGGGAGGTCGGGGTGGACGTACGCGCCGTAATCGTTGGCGAGAACGACGTTCCCCGCGGCGTTGATGTTCCCCGGCAGTTCCACGACGGGGAGGTCGACCTCGTCTTCGAGGTGTTCGCGTTCGTACTCGAGGGCACGAGCGCTGACGAGCAGCCCGTTTTCGTTACCCGTTGCTAGGGCACCGACCGTCGAGGAGCCGCCGATCGTCGTCGCGATGGCGGGCACCTCGAGTTCGTCAGTCAGGTCGGCGACGACGTCGTCGTCGACGTCGTGGCGAACGAGCACGCACGAGTCGGTCGCGCGGGCGAAGACGCCGACGTACGCCGACCCGGCGAAGGCGAGACGTTGCAAGTTTAGTCGGCGACCTCGGCCTCGACGACGGCGTCACCCTCCTCTTCGAATCGAGCAGCGCGAACGCGAAGCTTGCGTGGCGGGTTCGACCGACCCTGCGACCAGACTTCCTCGTTGATCGAGGGGTCCAGTCGAACGGCGTCTTCGTCGACGGCGAAGTGTTTCGCGAGGTGTTCGCGGATCAGACGCATCGCGTAATCGGCGGCCTCGTGGTTGGCACCCTTCTTGACGTCACGGAGCGGGACGGTGACGACGCGCTCCTCGAAATCACTGGCACTCATGATTACTCGTCAGTGTCGTTGCGTCGCCAGTTGCGTCGCTTGGGGTTTCGCTGGACTTCCATGTCCGTCTTCATCATGACCCAGGCCGGAACGCGGCTGTTCTGGTTTTCGAGTTTGGCAAGACGCTTTTTCTTGCCCTTCGATTTCTTACCCATAGTAGGCCCACGTAGCCCACGCTGGCTTAAAATGTTGTCCATCTTGGCGGGGCTCACGATCGGCCAAAGAGCCCCTCGAGCGTGCGTGTCACGGCCTCACAGGTCGCCTCACTGGGGCGAGCCGTGTAGCTGAATCGATCGACACCCTCGTATCCGTCGTGACGGTGGAACCGATCGTGGTCGCCACAGCCCCGCCCCTGCCAGCGCGTCCCGGCATCGATCGCGTCGGAGCCGGCGTAGGCCGTCGCCATCGGTGAGACCGAAAGTGTGTCGTCGGTGCGACGGGCGGTTCCGAGGTCGTGATCGCACCGGGAGTCACCCACTGCTTCAGCGGCGTCGGACGAAATGAACGTGTGGAGTACCTCGTGGATCGCCATGTTCCGGCTCACTGCCCGAGAGTCCCACAGCTCGGTCGCACCGATGTTGGCTGCGGTGTACGCACCGTCGTCGCTCTCGCTGCCGATCAGCCCGATCTCCGGATGGGTCCCGCCGTAGCCGAGCCGATAATTAAACGGGGCCCAACACAGCAGCAGGTGACAGGTCGTCTCCGTCCCCACCTCCTGACCTCGGATCTGGTCACGAAAGACGTCGAGTGTCGTCTCCCGGGAGGGAACGAGTGACTCCGTCGACAACGACCCCGCCGAAAGCGGATACCGGACCCGCACCCCACGTTCGACGCGAACCTCGGCGTCCGGCAGCCGCGATCGGTCCCGGGCGTAGCGGAGCACGTCTGCAAGCGCCGACTCGACGGCATCCATCGCGGCCTGAAACGGTGGCGGCCAGTTGTCTCGCATGCCGTCGAACCCGTACCGTACCCAGGCACGAAGCGGTACGGGGCCCGGATAGACACGGACGTGGAGCGACGCCTCGACCGGCGGTGTCTCGCGTGTGCTGCTGGCCCCGACCGTCGACGCGGCTGCTGCACCGCCGATCGCAGTGATCGCTTCTCGACGCGTCACGACGGCGTCCCTCGCTGTCTCACGGTCCTCCGGGTCGCTCGTCATGGCGACAACCCGATGGGAGAGCGCCAGCCTGCCGGTGCGGTCGCGGCCATACTCCAGCACGACTACATCACCCCCCAGTATCAGGCTCAGTGCTGTATTTCCTGACTGACACGACGAACGAACCGTCTACAGATGCGCAAGACGACCGCCTCGGAGCTTGACCCCGAGGCGGTTCACACGGCGTATCATTCCGGTAGGAACGGGCTACGCCCGTCACCACCCACGGCGACATCGGCAGCGATAGCCGCCGATCGAGAGTTACTTCGATCGGCCTACTCGATCGCGCTTCGAGCGGTCGATGGCAGGAGCCAAACGCATGTTATCGCACTACTCGAGGGCAAACCGCTCGACAGTCGAATACACGGGGCCGTCGGCCGTCAGGGTACTCTCCGTGAGTCGAACCGACTCGACACGGGTCCCGCCGATCGTCGGATCGCGATCGCGAACGAGTTTCTGGACGTGCTCCTTGCCGCCGGCGTGGTCCATCCGCGCGAGCGTCACGTGTGGCGTGAACTCGTGGGACTCCGGCTCGAAGCCGATCGCCGTCGTTCGGTCCTCGATCGCCTCGTGAAGTCGAGTGAGTTCCTCGCTCCCGTCCTCGACGCCGAGCCAGACGACACTGATGTAGTCGAGACTGGGAAAGACGCCGAGACCGCCGTAGCGGACTGTGAATGGGTCGACATCGGCGGCGTCGATCGCGGCGGTGAGTTCGGCCTCGAGTTCGGGGAGGCGATCCTCGTCCACATCGCCAAGGAACTTCAGCGTGACGTGGGCCTGCTCGGGGTCGGTGCAGTTGAGGCCGCCCGCGTCTGCGAGGTCGTCTTGCAGATCGGCGATCGGGTCTGCGAACTCGTCGGGCAGGTCGACGCTAACGAACAGTCGCATACGCAGTACTCGAACGGGGATCGTCTTGAACGCTGGTGGAGCTGCAACAGTACACCACCAGCACACGATCGCCGCTACTGCAATAGGAGTGGCCGCCCAACGAACGGCCATGTCCGAAACGTTCGTCGTCGTCGGCGGAGACGCTGCCGGGATGGCGGCAGCGAGCAAGGCGAAACGTGACGATCCCGACCTCGAGATCGTCGTCTTCGAGAAAGGCGAGTGGGTCTCCTACGGAGCCTGCGGGCTGCCCTACTACATCAAAGGCGAGATCCAGTCGCTCGAGGATCTCGTCTCCGTCACACCCGACGCGTTTCGCGAGGAGCGCGACATCGATCTGCGAACGGGCCACGAGGTCGTCTCGGTCGATCCGGACGAGCGAACGGTGACAGCCGAGCGCGTAGACGGCGCGTCGACGGCCGGGCGCGACGAGAGCGCAGCGACGGCCGAACACGGTGACACCGTCACACAGCCATACGATCACCTGCTGCTTGCAACCGGGGCCGAGGCAACGGTGCCGCCGATCGAGGGCGTCGGTCTCGAGGGCGTCTACACGCTCGGCTCGATGAGCGACGGGAAAGAGCTCCGGGAGTACGTCGCCCGGGCGCGAGAGGAAGGAGAGTTACAACAGCCCGATCGGGGACCGGCGTGCCAGTTTCTGGAGGACTGTCGCGGCCCGGTCGGGGTCGTCGGCGGTGGCTACATCGGGGTCGAGATGGCCGAGGCGCTGGCCGCGAACGACTTCGAGGTTCATCTGTTCCAGCGCAGCGATCGGCTCCTGCCGGTGTTCAGCGAGGCGACGAGCGACGAGATCGCCACCCACCTCCGGGAGCAGGACGTGGTGGTCCACCTCGGCTCCGCGGTGGAGGCACTCGTTGCGGAGGACGCCGACGGTAGCGGTGACGACGAGGTGGCGGCCATCGTCACCGCCGACGATCGAGTCTCGGTCGACATGGCGCTGCTCGGCACCGGCGTCCGCCCGCGGACGGCCCTCGCCGAGGCGGCCGGGATCGAGCTCGGCGAGACGGGCGCGATCGCGACCGACACGTACCGCGAGACGAACGTGGCGGACGTCTATGCGGCAGGCGATTGCGCCGAAGCCACACACGTCGTCACTGGTGAACCGACGTACGTCCCGCTGGCGCTGACCGCAAACCGCCACGGCCGCGCGATCGGCCAGACCGTCGCCGGAACCCCGACCGAAGGAGGTGGTGTCGCAGGCACCGCGGCGATCAAGGCCTTCGAGATCGAGGCAGCGAGGACCGGGCTTATCGATCACGAGGAGGCGCGTGCGGCCGGTTTCGATCCGGTTAGCAAGACGATCACGGCAAACTCCCGTGCCGGCTACTACCCCGAGGGCGGCGAGGTCACCGTCACGCTCACTGCCGATCGAACCACCGAGCGCGTCCTCGGGGCGAGCCTCGTCAGCGAGTACGGCGAGGGAGCCGTCCATCGGAGTCACGCGATCGTCGGCGCGATTACGGAGGGCACAGCGGTGTCAAACCTGGAAAACTACGACCTGGCATACGCACCACCGTTCAATACGACGTGGGACCCGATCCTCGTCGCCGCAAAAGTACTCGGCGGACAGCTGTAGGCCGGACACCGCTACCAGCGAGCGTGGCACGGGGACGGCGACATCGAACTCGAACGCGAACCGAACTGGGCTAAAGCGAACGGAACCGGCGAGTACCGCTGGCGACTCTGCCACGACAACGGCACCATCATCGTCGACAGTGGACGTAGGGACACTGCCAAACACAACGCAACAAAACGGCTGGGACGCGTCACGGCAGATACGCCGGGTAGCACACGAGCGGACTGGGCCGCCGAACAAACGATTTAACAGTCGTCGTCGCCACCATTCTCCCAATGACTGACCGAGAGTCCGATCGCGACCACAGCTTCTCTGAAGGCGAGGGTGTCGATGGCTCCTACGAGGAGTTCGATCTCGATCCGCCGGAGCTGGGTGTCGATCCCGCGAAAGTCGACCCCGTCGACTCGCGAGTTGTCACCGACACGCTCGATCGACAGAACATCGACCGGGAGGCGGTCGAGGCCGAGGAGCTACTCGACGTCGGGCTGAACTACATGCAGATCAACCGCTACGAACAGGCTACCGACGCCTTCGAGCGGACTGCCCAGTTCGCCGAGGACGACCTCGTCGAACAGGAGGCACGGGTCAACAAGGGCGTCGCCCACGCCGAACTCGAGGAGTACGACGCGGCGATCGGCGCCTACCGTGAGGCGTTGCGACTCGACGACGAAAGCGAACACGCGGCCACGGCGGAGACGAATCTCGCCTACGCACTCTGGGAGTTCGGCGAGACGTCGGAAGCGCTCGAACACGCCGAACGCGCCGTCGAGATCGACGATCGCTTCGCCGAGGGCTGGTACAACCGCGCGTTCTTTCTCTCGGAGCGCGGGCTGGCCGAAGAGGCACTTCACTGTATCGACAACGCGGTTCGGCTTGGCATGCGAAACTCACAGGTCTTAGAGGAGAAAGCCCGCATCTTAGAGGAATTAGGCGAGTACGAAGAAGCCGAAGCGATCGCCGACGAGGCGACCGAAATGCGCGAGCGGGCCGAACAGCGCGTCATCGAACAGCGCCAGGAGAGACAGGGCCAGCCCGCCGGCTCCGGCGACGGCGATCGGGGTGGGGCAGCCGAGAGCCACCGCCAGGACGACGAGTGGCACTTCGAGTAAATGATCGTCAACGAACGGGAGACGCCGGAGGGGCTGCTGGTCGCGGTCTGCGATGCGGATATCCTCGGCGAGACGTTCGAGGATGGCGAGCTCTCGTTGACCGTCACCGAGGAGTTTTACGGCGGCGACGAGGCCGACGAACGGGCCGTCGTCGAGAGCCTCGCACGGGCCACCGTCGCGAACATCGTCGGCGACCGTGCGGTGGCGCTTGCGATCGAAAACGGGTTCGTCGACGAGGCGAACGTCCTCGACGTGGGCGCGACGCGACACGCCCAGTTGTTGTGGATGTGAGCGGTGAGCACTGTCCCGTCACGGACGATCGCCAGGACAGAACCACAACAGCTCCTGGAACCGGACCGACGACGATCGCAAGCGGTGCGATGATCGTCCCGACAATCGCGAGGACGGCCGTCACCTACAGATCCGCCCGTGAGAACCGGTAGTAGCCGATCGCAACGGGACCGACAAGCCAGAACACTAAGACCACGGCACCAAACCAGTCCTGGAGGTAGAATGGCGCGTCACCCGCATACCGTTCCGCTGGCGTCAGCTGTGCAGCCTCGAACTCCTCCAGCCCATACTGGAAGGTAAACGGTGGGACGGTCCCCTCCACCACGTTGCTCGCGAGCGTCGTATAGGCCGACATCGGGTTGAACTGCTGGAGGACCAGATACCACGTCTCGGCTTCGACTGGCGGCCCCTCGTCATGGATCAGGTAGTACGGGCCGGCCGTGAGGAGTTCCCAGAGTGCGACGAAGATCATGTAGGTGCCGACGACGAGTGCCATCGATCGCCCCCGTGAGGAGACGCCCGCGGAGACGCCGACCGCGAGACCGGCAAAGGAGACGCCAAAGAGCAGCGTGACCGCGGCGAATCCGAGCCAGTCGACGATCGGCACCGACCCGAAAAAGACTGCCCCAAGCACGAGCGCGATTAAGAACGCGAGGATGACGGCAACCCCGACAACGGCCATCCGCCCAACCAGTTTGCCGAAGACGACGTCCGTGCGGTTCGGTGGTAATCCGAGCAGGAGTTTGATGCTTCCCGATCGGCGTTCCCCGACGACGGCCATGTAGCCGACAATGAGCGCTGCAATCGGCACGATCGTCTGCAGCGGGAAGCCGAGAAAGCCGAGCACCTCGGACGCCGTCGCGTCGTCGGCCGTATACCAGATCGCCGTGTAGCCGACGACGACGATCGCGACGAGCAGCCCGCTCAACGCCCAGAGGAGTTTCGATCGGCCGGCGTCCTCGAACTCTTTGCGAGCGACGGTTGGGATGTGTCCGGTCATTCGGACACCTCGGGCGTCTCCGCTGCTTTCGGTGGTACCGATCTACCGGCACCCGTGTCACCGTCGCTCTCGCCGTTGGTAAGCGTCGCAAACAGTGATTCGAGGGAGACGTCCTCGATCCGCACGTCCCGAATCGTCGCGCCCGCACCGTCGACTGTGGTCACGATCTCCGCTTTCGCCGACGGCTCGGGCACCGAACACTCGAGGGTGCGTCCGGACGCATCGACGTCGGCGACGCCGTCGATCGAGGCGACGCTGTCGCACAGCCCGCTTGCTGGCTCGTCGAGCATGAGTTCCATCGTCGCACCGCCCCCGATCGACTCGCGAAGTCCGTCGATGGTGTCGACGGCGACGAGTTTTCCCTCGTGGAGGACGCCGATGCGATCGCAGACGGCCTCGACGTGTTCGAGAATATGACTCGAAAAGAAGATCGTGGTGCCGCGTTCGGCTTCGTCACGGACGAGATCTTGCATCTCACGGATCCCATGGGGATCGAGCCCTGAAGACGGTTCGTCCATGATCAGGACGTCCGGATCGCCGACCAGCGCCATCCCGGTCGCGAGCCGCTGGCACATTCCTTTGGAGTAGTCGCCTGCGGGACGGGCAGCGTCATCGGGCGAGAGGCCGACGCGATCGAGGATGCCGTCGGGATCGTCGGCAGCGTCTTTGGTCTCGATCGCGAACTCCACGTGACGACGACCCGAAAGGCGTGGGTAGATATCGAACCCCTCCGGGAGGACGCCGACACGGGGACTGATTTCGTCCGCCTCCGTCTGTGCATCGTATCCAAGCACCGTCGCCGAGCCGGCTGTCGGGCGCGTGAAATCGAGCAACATGTTGATCGTCGTCGACTTCCCGGCGCCGTTCGGTCCTAAAAATCCGAACACTTCGCCCGTCTCGACGGTCAGGTCAAGGTCGTCGACGGCGGTGAGATCGCCGTACTCCTTGGTCAATCCGGTCGTGTCGATAGCAGCCATCTAGTTACCGAGTTTACAGGCTACAATATAAGGAGACTATCTCGTCTTCATGCTCAGAAACTGCGCCTCCGGCGATAGCCCTCAAACCCTTGTAGACTTTCAGCCTCGCCGTCGAAGGGCAATCATCGACACGGCTCGGTGGCTCCGCCCAATTCGTGTGAATCGACTGACCGTCAGGTGACCATACGAAACCGAACAACGCGTCGGAAGATCGAGCAGAAAGCGTTTCGCTCCACTTTATGCTTCTTCGAGTGCGTGCACTGTGCCGTCGGTCGTGGTTACGTAAACAACCCCCTCGCTGACTGTCGGCGCCGCGACAACGTGGTGACCGACTTCGTAGGACCACAGTTCGTCACCGGTTTCACGATCCACTGCGACGACAACGCCGGTCTCGTCGGCGTACGAGCCGTGCGTAGCATAGACCGCATCATCGGTGACGACCGGTGCTGAGTTTACAGTGTTTCCTGTCGGATATTCCCAGAGTGTGTCACCGTCCGACGCGTCGAGTGCGGAGAGAAACCGATCGACGGATCCGCCAACGAACGTCTGTCCAAGATAAACGGTCCCATCGGCCACTGCGGGATGCGTACTCGAACTGCTGTCCGTGACTACCCACTGTTCGTCCCCAGTTTCAAGATCCAACGCGTGCAGCTTTCCAGTACCCACATAGACCGTTCCATCCACGACTGTCGGCCCGTTTCCTGAAACGTCTTCGCTGTCGACAGACCACTCTTCGGTACCGGTTGCCGCGTCCAGCGCGTACAGAACTCCGCCAGTACCCGAGGCGAGTACGATTCCATCTGCTACAGCCGGGTGGCCCGAGAACGCTGGTGACCCCCTGTCGGGCTCCGGCGCGAATGTCCACGAAGTCGACAGTTCAGTCTCACTCGTTTCCGAGAGGGCTTCGTTGATTTCGCGAACGACATCGGGATCATCGACCGTATCGATATCGTCCATGTCGTCGACATCGTCGAAATCGTCTAATACGCTTTCGTCGTACGATTCAGTCTCTTCCAGAGCGATAAGACCGTCGTAGTTCGTCGCGACGTAGATCATTTCGTCGGCAACTGCAACGCTCCCGTGTACTTCCCAGCTTTCGTTTACCCAGCGTTCGTCACCGTCTTCAGCATCGATCGCATAGACAAAGCCAGTCGAACCGAAATCCTGCTCACCTCCGAAATAGACAGTTCCGTCACGAACAGTTGGAGTTCCAACCATCATCACGTCGTGTCTGTCTCTTCCATCGTACGACCATCGTTCGCTGCCGTCAGTTGCGTCGATCGCATACACAAATCCTGTATTATCACCCACGTAGACAGTTTCGCCGGCGACTGCGGGGGTCGTCTCTACACCACCGTCTGTATCGAACTGCCACTGTTCCGTGACAGCGTCAGTGGGGCCACGGTTCCCCGTGTACCCTGTATTGGTCAGGTCACCCTGATACATCGTCCAGTTACCGTCTCCGCCTTCATCGTCTTCGCGATCGGCCTCATCGTTCGGTTCATCCTCGGTGAAATTTTCGATCGCACTAGTACAACCGGAGACAGCAATGACTGTAGCTACAGACCCTATCGAGAGTGCGTCTCGCCGTGTCACTGACTCATACATATTGTGGAATAATATTTCTAGTATATACTTAGTTGTTTATATTAGTTTGAGAAGACACTGTAATCGAGTTGCCTAAATTATGCTGCGCTCGTCGCAAGCAGCCATCAATACCGGTAAAACGGTTCCAATCGATCGGTAGTCAGAGATCAGTGACATAATCCAATGCGTACGCTGTATCGAACGCTCTGATAGTGTTGGCTAACCCGGTGTCTATCGAGAACTCGTGGCCGACTGCACGGTAGAACTACGACATGGCAAACCGAACGGTGACCGAAGGAGTGTTTTGTCTGGCCTCCTACCTAGCGAGTAATGAGTCATCAGGAACTCGACTCCCTCGACGTCGCAGCCATCCGCGAGGAGTTTCCCATTCTATCGCGGGAGTTCGACGGCCAGCAGGTCGTCTACCTCGACAACGCGGCGACGAGCCAGACACCCGATCCGGTCGTCGACGCGATGAGCGACTACTACCGACAGTCGAACGCAAACGTCCATCGCGGCATCCACCACCTCAGCCAGGAGGCATCGATCGCCTACGAGGAGGCCCACGATCGCGTCGCGGAGTTTATCAACGCCGACGGCCGCGAGGAGGTCATCTTCACCAAGAACACGACCGAAAGCGAGAATCTGGTCGCCTACTCGTGGGGACTGAACGAGCTCGGCCCCAGCGACGAGATCGTCCTCACCGAGATGGAACACCACGCCTCGCTGGTGACGTGGCAACAGGTGGGCAAACGAACCGGGGCCGACGTCAAGTATATCGGGATCGACGAGGACGGCCGCCTCGACATGGACCACGCCCGCGAGCTCATCACCGACGACACCGCGATCGTCTCGGCAGTCCACATCTCGAACACGCTCGGCAGCGTCAACCCGGTCTCGGAGCTGACCGATATCGCTCACGACCACGGCGCACTCTCCTTTATCGACGGCGCACAGGCAGTCCCAAATCGTCCGGTCGACGTCGACGCGATCGACGCCGACTTCTATGCGTTTTCGGGGCACAAGATGGCCGGTCCGACCGGGATCGGCGTCCTCTATGGCAAAGAACACCTCCTCGAATCGATGGCCCCCTACCTCTATGGCGGCGGGATGATCCGCAAGGTCACCTTCGAGGACTCATCGTGGGGCGAACTCCCCTGGAAGTTCGAACCCGGCACGCCGCCAATCGCGGAAGCCGTCGGCCTCCACGCTGCCATCGACTGGCTCGAAGGGATCGGGATGGATCGTATCCAGAGCCACGAGGAGGAACTCGCAAAGTACGCCTACGACCAGCTCGCGGCCGAAGGCGACGTCGAGATTCTCGGTCCCGAGGGTGGCCCCGATCGGGGCGGCCTGGTCAGCTTCAATCTCGAGGGCGTCCACGCCCACGACCTGACCTCGATCCTCAACGATCACACGATCGCGATCCGGGCTGGCGATCACTGTACCCAGCCGCTCCACGACAAACTGGGGATCGCGGCCTCTGCCCGAGCATCGTTCTACGTGTATAATACGCGCGAGGAGGTCGACAAGCTGGTGTCAGCGCTGGACGACGCACGGCAGCTGTTTGCATAGGTAAACTGCGAACGAAGTGAGCTGTTTTTTCACCCATGTTTTTGCGCGAGTGGTGAGTGGAACAAACCCGAGCGGAAAAACATGGTCTCGTAAAGACCTGTCAGGCCGGCGGATCGAACAGTGTGATCCACCAGATGTCCGGACCAGGTCCCGTTGGAGTCTGGAGGATCTCGGGCATCATCGCGGGATCGAACGCGCCGTGGGGTGCCACTGCAAGGTGGACCTCGGCTTCTAACGGTCGTTCGAGGGGCACCCCTGCCGGTACGCCGTCTTCTTCGTGGAGGTCGGTGTCCGGCGTCACGAACCCGTTGAAGCTGAGGTCCGGGCCACCGAACGCGTGGCCTGCGACGTTGTACACGCCACCGCCCGCCGGCTCGCCGACGTCATCACCGTCACAATCGTTGTCGTCACACTCCTCGGGCCGGTTGAAAACGAACGCCCACAGCGTAAACGCCTCCAGTTCTCCCACCTCGTCGGTCCACCACTCACCCTCTCGTTCCGGCGGCCCACTCGGGTACGTGTACTCGCCCGGCTCCGGCGTCGGCATCGAGAACTCCATCAAAATGGCATCGTCGGTGCGGTGGATCATCGCTCCGTCTTCGGCCACGACGTCACCCTCGGGACCCTGACCGATGACGTCTGCCGTCTGCGTACTGACCTCGCCGTCCAGATCCCGATCGGCGTCAGTGTCGTGCTCCTCGCCACCACTCGCGCACCAACAGCGATCGAACTCGCTGCGACTGTGCTGGCTTTCAGCACTGTTCTGCGGAAAATGCCGTCGACTGATTCAGTGGTGATACTACTGGTCTCACGCTCGTTCGTATCCTTGGCCATGGGTTTGTATCGCCTCCCAGCGAGAGAAGACGAGTGCGACAGGTAGGTAGCTATCTGGTACCATTTCGGCAGCCACCGCCGTCCACGCAACCGTTGAAATATGGTCACCAATTGCGACCGGTTTCAGTCCTCTGGCGATGATCGAGTCTTTTTTGCCGCATCCCGGGGACGAAACCCTATGCTCGAGGCCGTTTTCGATCGCGCCCGCCAGTACTTCGCGGACGCACCGCCAGCCCACGACTGGCACCACGTCCAGCGCGTCGACACCCTTGCGACGACGCTCGTCGATCGACTCCCGGAACCCGTCGACGAGGACGTCCTGTCTCTCGCCGTCGTTCTCCACGACATCGGGCGCACACGAGAGGATCGCGGCGAGATCGACGACCACGCGAGTTGGGGGGCGCGAGAAGCGGGCGAGATCCTGCGAGACGAGGGTGGCGACATGACGACGATCGAGGCGGTCCAGCACTGCATCCGTTCCCACCGGTATTCGAGCGACGTCAAGCCGGAGACGATCGAGGCGAAGATACTGTGCGACGCAGACAATCTCGACGCCCTCGGTGCGATCGGTATCGCTCGCGTATTCGCCTACGGCGGCGAGATGGGGTCACCCATTTGCGATCCATCGGTGCCACCCGCCGACGACGAGACTGTAGACGGCCAGAGCCAGTACAATCACCTGCACAAGAAAATTCTCGACCTGCCGGCACGGATGTACACCGACGCCGGCCGGGACCTCGCGACCGATCGTGCGGCGTTCGTTCGGACATACATCGACCAGTTCGACGCAGAGACGGGTGGTAATCGGTAGCTGACTGTCACTGCGAACTGACGCTCATCCGAACCCGGAAAGAGATTTTTTTGCCCAACCGGCCTACATTGTTGTGCCGAGGTGAGAACACATGTACGAGAGATCAATCGACCGTCCCCAGCGGGATCCGTTTGACGCCCTGGTCGACGTTCTCACTGCGGCAACCCGGTATGATTTCGTGCTCGGGCTGATTCCACTCGCGTTTGCGGTTGCGATGGTCGCCACGCTGGTGCTCGAGGTGTCGACCGTGCAGGCGTTCGCGGTTGCCGCGTTCGTCGGCGTCGTCGCCGTCATCGACGCCTGTTACCTGAACCCCCCAATCGGACACGACCAGGGGTCAACATAGCATTGTAGCATCGACCATCAACCGTTTCGGAACACTCACCACCAGCCGAGCGACCGTTCGGATAGTCACATCGTAACCGGAACCAGTCACCTCTGTCGCCGCAGTGGCGGCCGGTTTTTTATACTGTCGAGCAGCGATGTAACCCATTTTCGTAACACGCGTGAGCAGGGCCCCGGAATCCTTTTACAACTCTCCTGCATACGCGTACGTACCAATGGGACTGGGCTCGGATATGTACCGACAGCAGATCCTCGATCACTACAAGAACCCGCGCAACTACGGGCGACTCGAGGATCCAACCTTTACCCACATCGGCGAGAACCCGATGTGTGGCGATGAGATTCGTATGGACGTCCGGCTGGACGACGAGGAGACGATCAAGCAGGTGGCATTCTCCGGCGATGGCTGTGCGATCAGTCAGGCGTCCGCGAGCATGCTTTCTGGGAAACTCGCCGGGAAGACGATCGACGAACTGCTCGAGATGGACCGCGATGACATCGTCGACATGCTCGGCGTCGACATCTCACCGATGCGCATCAAGTGTGCAGTGCTCGCCGAAAAGGTCGCACAGGACGGCGCAGAGATCTATCGTGGCGACCTCGATCTCGAAAAGACGTCGACCGAAGACTGAGCCCAGTTCGGGCCAGCGCTACACGACGAGATATTCTTCGAGCGTGTTCCGATCGGCGAGCGACGCCCCCGGGATTTCGTCGACGATACGGCCGTGATCCATCGCATAGCAGCGCTCGGCGAGCCCCTGGATCACCGAGAGGTTCTGTTCGACGAAGAGGATCGTCGTCCCGAGGTCGTCGTTGATCCGCGTAAGGTCCTCCGTGATCGACTGAACGATCGACGGCTGGACCCCTTCGGACGGTTCGTCTACCAGCAGCAGGTCGGGGTTGCCGACGAGCGCACGGCCGATCGCCAGCATCTGCTGTTGGCCCCCGCTCATCGTCCCTGCGTCCTGGTCGGCCCGCTCTTCTAGGATCGGGAAGTACTCGTAGACGCGATCGTACAGCGGCTCTGACTCCCCGCCGATCCCTTCGCCGATGAGTAGGTTCTGTTCGACGGTCAGTCCGGGGAAGACGTCTCGTCCCTGTGGAACGTATCCAATGCCGAGTTCGGCGTGTTCGTTCGACGCTGCAGCCGTCACATCCGTTCCGTTGAAGCTGACCGTGCCGGCTGTGGGCTCGATCATCCCCATGATCGCTTTCATGAGCGTCGTCTTTCCGACGCCGTTTCGCCCGACGACACCGACGATCTCGCCCTCTTCGACGGTGCAGTCGACGTCGTGGAGGATTGGTGTCCCCTCGTAGCCGGCGGTCAGATCGGTTACTGTCAGGCTCATGCGTTCTCACCCAGGTAGATCCGGCGGACGTCCTCGTCTGTCTCGATCTCCTCGATCGATCCCTGTCGGAACACCGAGCCCTGGTTCAGCACAGTCACCTGCTGGGAGATCTCACGCACGAAGTCCATGTCGTGTTCGACGACGAGAAACGCCATCCCGTCGTTGTTGAGCGATTTGATCAGCTCGGCAACCTCGGCGGTCTCCTCGACGGACATCCCAGCGACGGGCTCGTCGAGCAACATTAGCGTGGGATCGAGCGTGGTCGCCATCCCGATCTCCAGACGCTGTTGTTGCCCGTGGGAGAGGTCACCGGCAGGCACGTCGGCCTGCTCGACGAGCGACACCTGCTCGAGCGTCTGTGCCCGAACGGCCTCGACGTCACGGTCGGTCCGCTGGAGCGGGACCTGAATGTTCTGTGCAACGGTCAGATCCTCGTAGACGTGTGGCGACTGAAACTTGACGCTGATGCCGGCGTCGATCCGCTCGTGGGAGTCGAGATCAGTCAGTTTCTGGCCGTCGAAATACACGTCGCCTGCTGTCGGCGAGAGCTGCCCGATAATCAACTCGAGAAGCGTGCTCTTCCCGGCCCCGTTCGGACCGATCAGACAGCGGATCTCGCCTTCCTCGACGGTGAAGTCAACGCTATCGACCGCCGTGAGCCCCCCGAACCGTTTGGTGAGCTGTTCAGTTGCCAACACGGCATCCTGGTCGCCGCCGGTGGCGGCAACGGCCGGCTTCACCCTGACGTCTGGATCGCTCGTCTCACTCATACGGACACACCCCTTCCGAGACGGTCCAGAGCGGGCTGTGCGTCGATCCGGCAGCTGTTGAGTGCGTCAGTCATCATTCACTACCTCCTCTGTCGGCGATGACGGCGTCGAATCGTCGGAGAACCGGTCCAGAATCCGTTTTCCTGCTCGATCGAGATACGGCGCAACGCCGGCCGGCATCACGAGGATGACGAACAAGAGCAGGCCGCCGACGATGACCAGCGCCCACTCGGAGCCGATCACGCCACCAACACCATCCGAGAGGCCCGTTCGCATACGTTCGATCAGCAGCGTCGCACCGATCGCGCCCAGCAGCGACTCGCGGCCGCCGACGCTGACCCAGACGACGGGCAACGCGGCGAAGGCGATCGCAAACCGGCTCGGATCGATGTAGTTTCCCCAACTGGCGTAGAACACGCCGCCAGCTGCGGCGAGTGCACCGCCGATCGTAAACACCACGAGTTTGATGAACGGAACGTTGTAGCCGAACGTCGCCGTTCGCGTCTCGTCTTCGCGAACAGCAACCATCGTCATCCCGAAACGGCTGTTGACCAGCACCCGAAGCCCGAGATAGGTCGCCACGAGGGAGACCAACAGCGCGTAGTAGAGGGTCGTGACCTCATCGAAGACGATCGCGGTGCTGCCGAATCCAAGCGTGAGGTCCGGAATGCCAGTCATCCCGTCGAACCCACCGAGGCGGGCCTCGCCGATCGCCCACTGGCTGCCGGCGGTCTGGGCCGTGAACGTGTGTAAGACGAGCGCGACGACGAGCGTGATGATCGTCACGTAGACGTCACGGACGCCGCCATAGAACATGAAGTAGCCCAAGAGGGCCGCAAACGCCGTCCCGACGACGATGGCACCGAACAGTGCGGCGGTGACGCCGGCCGCCGACGAGAAGTTGATCCCGATCGCGCCGAACGTGTACGCCGCGACGCCGAAGAACGCGACCTGGCCGAAGCTGAGGACTCCACAGTAGCCCCAGACGAAACAGAGGCTCAGTGCGAGGAACGCAAGCGCGAGGTATCGCGTGGTCAAACGGATCGTAAACGGATCGGTGAGCTGTGGGTATGCTGCCAACCCGGCGACGGCGACAGCGAAGACGATCCAGAACGGCGTGGAGTTGCCGATCGTGTTAGGGCCCTCGAAAAACCCGCGGATGCGGCTAGCCGACAGCGCAACATCCGATTTCGAGTCGGTGCTCATTCCTCAGCCCTCCGGCGTTGGCGCCACTCGTCGACGTAGCCAGTGATCCCGTCAGGGAGCAGTCGCAGGGCCACGATCGCGACGGTAAGCATCAGCATCTGGCCGATGAACGTGCCGCCGAAGAACGTCCCGGTCGCGTTGACCGCCCCAAGGAGTCCGGAGGCCGACAGCGTCCCAACGATGACCGACGGGCCACCGACGACGACGGCGACGAACGACTCGACGAGGAACGTGCTTCCGCGGTCGGGCGTGATCGAGCCGAGTGCCGGCGCGTACAGCGCGCCGGTCAGTCCGGCGAGTGCAGAGCCGATCGCGAACGTCGCGACGTACATTCGGTCGGTGTCGATCCCCATCGCCCGAGCGGTTTCGGGGTCCTCGATCGTTGCTCGTGCCTTGATGCCGAACTCGGTGCGCGTAAACAGCGCATAGAGGCCGGCGAGGACGAGGAGTGCAACGGCCGGGAGGAAGATACTTCGGTACACTGATGACGTATACGGCCCGTAGGCGACGTTCCCCATCGGCGTCGAGATGCTGCTGAGGCTGGATCCGAAGACGATCAACAGCCCCTGTGCGACGATGAGTGCGAGCCCCCACGTCGCGACCATCGAGTCGAGCAGTCGATCGTAGAGATGGCGGACGATCGTGCGCTCGACGATCACGCCGAAAATCGTCGTGATAAGCACACCAACGACCATCGCCAGCGGAAGCGGCAGCCCCGCATGGAAGGTGAGCGCAGTCCCG
>Ga0207421_10001189_pt1 | contig 33823 bp, 33 predicted proteins | sample SodLakKL_010_SED_4_FD_187542 | JGI IMG/M metagenome (GOLD analysis project Ga0207421, IMG submission 187542) | Alkaline sediment microbial communities from Lake Tanatar, Kulunda Steppe, Russia - 8KL_010_SED (SPAdes) (version 2) | ecosystem: Environmental > Aquatic > Non-marine Saline and...
TTATGACGGGTGTTGGAGCGTTCGTGTTCTCAACTGTAGGAATTACAATATTTGGTGAAATTGTTCCACAGGCATATTTCTCAAGACATACATTAAGAGTTGGAGCGCATTTGGTTCCTATGATAAGGTTTTATCAAGTGTTACTTTATCCTGTAGCCAAACCTTCCGCAATACTGCTTGATAAATGGTTAGGGAAAGAGGAATTACAGTTATTCAAAGAACGGTCTCTTATGCTAATGCTCGAAAAACATATAGAGTCGTCAAAGACAGATATTGGGAAGTTGGAAGGAATTGGTGCAATCAATTTTCTTGCAATGGATGATATTAGGATCGAGAACGAGGGTTCGATCATAGATCCAAGAAGTGTGATAACATTACCATTTAGAGGAAATTATCCCATATTCCCTGACTTTAAAAGAAGTGCTGATGACCCTTTCCTTCAAATGGTACAATCTTCAGGCAAAAAGTGGGTCATATTAGCAGATGAAGATGAACAACCTCGTATGGTAATTGATGCAGATGATTTTCTGCGCGATGTGATCTATAAAGAAGAGCCATTTTATGCATTACACTATTGCCATAATCCGGTTATTGTAACTTCACCTGATACAAGGTTAGAGCAGGTTATAAAAAGATTGAAGGTTTATCCATTACATGAAAAGGACCATGTGATCGATCTTGACCTAATAATATATTGGGGTGAAGAAGATTATCAACGACGGATAATTACTGGTTCGGACATATTGGGCAGATTATTAAAAGGTATTGTGCTCCGTGTTCATTAATTTCAGGTAAATGAGATTAGTCGATATATTTCGTTTAATTTATATGTCATAATAATTCAGGTATGCACAAGATGGAAAGTGATACAGTAAAAAGTCTTATACGTTATATAGAAGGTGAGAAACCTATATCCATAAAAGAGCTTTCACGGGTAGTCTCTGCTTATAACCTATGGGCAGATGATGATTATGTACATCTGGAGATTCTCCATGAGCATATCAAGAACCTGTTATTAGCTCTCAATTCATCTAATGTTACTGTTAGAGATATATCAAGAGCCTCTACTGCACTTGTGGATTCTGGGATCATATATAACAAATTGACCAGTATGATACTCTCTCAAAAGACGGATGGGTCTTGGAATGAGGATATTTATGATACTACCTATGCACTAAAAGCCTTAGGAGATGTAGGTATTTACGATGAGCTCTGTTGCAAGTGGTTGATAGATAATTTCAATGAGAAGTGGTTGCATGTGGGTACAGTTTCATTAATAATCATTGCATTATCCAAACAAATAGAGTTAGTTAAAAAAACAAAAATAAAAACTGATGCAGGTATATACACTAACTTTATTGAAAAATACTCTAAATGGGTCTTAGAACAACGTATGATGAATGGTGGGTGGCAACATCTTGCCACCAGCAATATAGCAATTCAGGCAGTGATAAGTGCAGGTTACACGAACGAACTGGATGATTCGATCTCTTGGTTAACTCATCAAATCAATGAATGTAATAAGCCGACTATAACTGTATCCGCCTTAACCCTAATCTCATTAGCAAAATATGAATTAATGTTAAATAAATGATCATTTTCCATAGAGGCTTAGTAAGAAATAATAATTACCTAATTATAATATTGTGATACAATGGAAACAGAAAACATAAAGTACCATCCCCCTACAAATACTTACATTGTAAGAAGGGGTTCTTATTTTGAAGATGATATTGTTATTCAAGGTAACCTCTTAACAGGTTCGAATGTTAATTTCTGGGGTAGTTTATACGTTTCAGGAGAGCTCGAGATGGGTAAATGTAATAATGTGAAAAGTAGTGTTATTGCTAACAGTGCCCTTGTAGGACCGAATTGTCATGTTGGTGAAAATATTGAGGTTAATTATGATTTACTGGTCCTTGACAACACGATCATTGAAAATGAGGCTACAAGTTATGGTAATATGAAGATTCGACCCGGTTGTTCTATAAATTATGCTCGTTCTGAAGGTTTACTTGAGATTGTAGGGAAAGCTGAGATTAAAAAGGTTGAGTCGGGTACAAAAGTGATCGTACGAACTGAATAATTAAATTGGTATTTAATCTCCTTTTCTTTCTTTTTCAAGTTTCTTTAATATATTTGTCCTGATCCTATTAGCTTCAGGGCTTGTTCTGTCACGTGGCCTTTCGAGTTCAACTTCAACTACTTCTTTGATCTTACCAGGTCGACGCGACATGACAGCAATCTTATCTGCAAGGAAAACGGCTTCGTCAACACTATGAGTTACGAAAAGGATAGTTAAATGTTCCTTTTTCCAGATATCAAGCAGTTCTATCTGTAATGCGTTCCTAGTTTGAGCGTCAAGAGAACCGAAAGGTTCATCCATTAAAAGTATTTCTGGATTGTTAGCAAGGGCTCGTGCGATTGCAACCCTTTGTCTCATACCACCTGATAGTTCGTGTGGATAACTTGTTTCAAACTGTTCAAGTCCTACTAATTTAAGGTACCTTCGAGCGATCTCATTTGATTCCTCTTTTTCTTTACCTTGCATTTCGAGTCCAAAGGAAACATTACGAATCACTGTTCTCCAAGGAAAAAGTGAATATTCCTGGAATACCATCCCTTTTCTTGAATCTGGACCCATGATACGTTTTCCATCAAGAGCAATATTACCACTTGTAGGTTCGTCCAGTCCTGCAACAAGTCTGAGAAGTGTAGTCTTACCACATCCTGATGGACCTATAATGCATAGAAAATCTCCATCTTTTACAGTAAGTTCAACATCTTCTAAAGCTACAGTAGTTTTTGATTTATCTTTTTCAAATGATTTGGATAATTTTATCTCGAGGGTGCCCATTATACCACCACTCCTTTTCTCCATTTAAGAAGATAAGTATCTACAACAAACCTGAATCCTTTATCAATCAAAAGGCCAATTATACCAAGTATCAGCATGTAAGTTAATACAAAGTCCATTTGGTGTAATGAGTAGTGGAACCATATCTTGTACCCAAGTCCAAACCTACTTACTCCAAACAGTTCGGCTGCAACTAAACACATCCAGCCAACACCCATACCTATCCTGATCCCAGCAGTGATTGAAGGCATAGAAGACGGAAATGCTACCTTGGATATTAGGTCACGGTCACGAACACATCCTAGTACTTTAGCGGCTTCTACATATATCCTAGAAGTGCTCTTAAAACCAGTATAAGTGTTGATGACTATTGGGAACACGGCACCTACAAACACAACAAAACCTGCAGCCGTGTGAGTTAAGCCAAGCCATATGAGAGCAAATGGGATCCATGCAAGTGGTGGTATTGGTCTTAATATCTCTACAATAGGGTCGAATATACGGTTACCTAAAGTGAACCAACCCATAATAACGCCTATAGGAATACCTACTATCAGTGCAGACCCAATACCAATTCCAAAATGTAAAAGACTTGTTTGAATGTCAGTGAAAAGCACACCAGTTTCGATAATTCTGACCAATGCACTAATCACTTCAGTAAAGCTTGGTAAAAACAATGTGCGTTGAACTACGTAGTCTGCAACTAATTGCCAGATTACAATAAGACCTATTAAAGAAGCAATCTCAATATTCCTATTTTTAAAAAAGTTAATGGTCCGCTTGATCATTTATTCACCAATAGATAAGTACGAATAAAGAGTGGAAAGGTCTAATTTTCGCTAGACCTTTCAGGTACTAGGACTAATAATGTATTTTCATATTGAAATAACTTATTATTAGTCTTTAGCCGCTTCATAGAAGCTAGTATCAAAGATGTCCTCTTTGGTCAACTCTTTATCAACATAACCAAGGTCATGTTGTTGCTGTGCATAAGCTAGAGTTGCATCCACGATTATATTTGGATCTGAAACAAATTCACCATCCCAGTCAACTAGAGATTGCTTGGTTACCTCAGCACTCTGTCCAGTGAACTTAGCGTAGACATCAGCTGCTTCATCATGGTTTTCATCGACATAGTTGTTTGCCCTGATATGTGTTCTTACAATTTGTTCTACCATTTCAGGGTTTTCACGAATTAGTTCACCACTGACTACAAGCACACAGCATGCGTGATCTGCTGCGATTTCCCCAGATTCTGCAACTATAGTTCCTGCACCTTCATTGACTATAATTGATGGGGATGGATGTGGTAAGAAAACACCGTCAACCTGACCAGCAGTGATTGCACTTACAGCCTCTCCGGGGCCCATTCCAGCAATTTCTACATCATCACCTGGTTCAAGACCATTGTCCTTTAACCATGTACGTAAGATCGTATCCTGTATAGTACCTGGAGGGAATGTTGCTATAGTAAGTCCCCTAAGATCCTCTGGTGATTCATATGTCTCTGCATGTTCGTCAAGAAGCACAAGGCTGGAACCCTGTGTTTGCACTGCAGCCACGATCTTTGCATCCAGGCCTTTATCTAAAGCAGATATATATGGAGCAGCACCAACATAGGCTACATCTGTATGTCCTGCCATCATTGCTTGCATCTGAGGAGCACCTGTTCCAAACTCCCTATCATCTATACTCTCTATTCCATACGGTGCTAGGTCTTCCAGCCACCAACCTTTATCTTCAGCTATCATGTAAGCTATCTGGTGAGTACTTGGTTGATAACTGAACCTGAGTTCAGTATCATCTTCAAGCATTGCACAACCAGCAAACATGACTGCGGCTAGTAACACCAGCATAGAAATAATAACAACTTTAACCGAATTTTTCTTTATGAGTTTCATATTATAACACCTCTTTATGTGTTGCATGTTTATTTGTTAGATAATAATATATATTAGTTTCCTCATACATTAATATTATGTCCTTATTGTCCCATTAAAAATGATTTATTGTACAAAAAGGATGTTTGTTGTTGAGGAAAGAATTTTATTATGAAACTAATGAAATGTCTTTTAAATCGGAGTTCAAATGTATGAAAGCTGCAGATAAAGTTATAAGGGCCATATTTGAAAGTGATGAAGAGTTTCAAAAAGTATTTGAACGTGTTCTAAAAGATGACCTCAACTTGAATGTAAATGATTTTTCCCAAGTTTCTGAAATACCTGTTAGCACGCTCTATAAGATCATGTCAGGTAAAAGAAAACCTAATATGAACACAATGAGGCAAATAGTTACCAGTATTAGACAATTAGACGAAGGTCAAGATGGTGATTTTATTGCAATAATTGCTGCAAGGCATGTACTCGATAATATAAATGAAACAAGAAAAGCCATTGATGGTAAGTTACTGACGATCAGAGAATATTCAGCTTATACTATGGAAGATGCTATTGTTGCAGCAGTCAAGGCCGAGCGTGAAGGGGCAAAAGCACTTGTATGTGCTCCTATAGTAAGTCCTACAGTTGAGAAGATATTGAACATACCAGTAGCAACCATTATGCCAAAAGATAGTTTAATGGATGCAATAGAGATTGCTGCAAAAAAGGTTGATACTCAAATAAGTTAAGGTATCATAATATCTGTAGTAATATTACTATTCTCTGTCCTGTTCATTGTTGCTACTAAATGTTCAACTGATTTTGGGTCACCAAGTTCAATTAAAGCAATTGAACTATATCTCTTAACCTCATCATCATCTAAAGAATTAATCAATGGTTCTATTGCGGGTTCACCTATTTGTACCAATATATCAATTATAGTCCATTTAGTAGTACTATCAGCTGTTTTAAGTGAATTTATTAATGGATCTATTGCAGGTTCACCTATTGATATTAAGGTTTTCTCTGCTACTGAACGAACTCCTTCATCATCATCATTCAGAAGTGTTATCAATGGAACTACGGCCCTTTCATCTCCAATCATTCCAAGAGATATGGCTGCATTTATCCTAACATCCTTATCTACATCGTTTAAGGCTGATATTAATGCAGGAACTGATCTAGAATCCCCAATTTTACCTAAGGACGATGATGCACTGATCCTAACATTCTTATTCGGATCCTGTAATGCTTTTATCAAATCCCCTGTAGCTTTATTATCACCAATTTCACCTAGGGAGTATGCTGCTGCACACCTGACATTACTGTCAGAGTCACTTAGAGCATTAATCAGTGGATAGACAGCAGTGTCATCATAAACCATGCCTAAAGAAATGGCTGAATACCATCGAACATAGTTATCTGTATCCTCTAATGAATCGATCAGATAGGGTATTGCTCGTTCGTCACCTATCATACCTAATGCAAGAGCAGAACTTGATCGTACAGAACTCTCTTTATCATATGCCAGTAATTGGTATAGTATCGTGACAGATCTTTCATCACCTATTTTACCAAGTGCTAATGCTGAGCTGCTTCTGGTATTAGTATAATCATCTCGGTGTAAAATACGTAGCAGAGGTTCAGTTGATTTTGAATCACCAATTTCACCTGTAGCAAATGCAGCAGCATTTCTAATCTCGTCATTATCCATCAACAAGATACGATTTAAACTATCCTGGAATGAAGGATGTTTGAGATGTTCTGCCATGAAGATTGCACTTATCCTTACATACCCCTTATTGTCGCGCAATGCTTCAAGAACATTCTCAGTTCCCAGTTTATTGTTCGAGTTCTGAACAATCTGGTTTGAAGTTGAGATGAGTCTATTATTATCACCACTGTTTATTGCACTTGCAAGATTCTCGGATTCCGGGGTATCTATCTCATTAAGGGCAACAGCTATTTGTCGTTTTGTTTTTTGTTCCTCTTGGTTCAATACCCACTCTAAAGATGTTGGGTCTGCTACTTTAAACTCAGGTCCAATTTCCATTTGTGTGAAATGCTGAACTGGTCTTTGATCCTCTAGTTCATCAAAGGACCTTATAACATATTCACTTGTATTCTCGTCTCCAAGTTCTAGAAGGGCGAATGTGATTGATTTTCTTGTAGTGTAATCAAGGTCCTGCTCCAGTTTATTAATGATGGGATCAATTGCTGCATCTCCAAAACTGAGTAAGGAGTTCACTGAAGCTATTCTAACATCTGCATCTTGGCTAGATAAGAATTCTATCAAGGTATCTATGGTTCGCTCATCACCAATTTCACCAAAAGTAGTTAATGCAAGTATCTGAAAATCCTTATTACCTGTATAAATCTCTTCCATTAGGTATGGAGTAACAGGTTCACCTATATTCACTAATATCTCAGCTTTTTCTTCATTATAAGGAGAAGATGAGTATTTGAGCGAGTTTATCAATGGAGGTACTGCCGGTTCACCTATTAGTATAAGAGAATTTGCAGTGCTTTTTCTAATATCTTCGTTTTGATCTTCCATTAGTTCAATCATATAAGGCACTGCTTTGATTTCCTGGTTCTTACCCAATATCTCTACAGCGTTCTTTCTTACATTTTCATTCTCATCGTTTAATGCATTGATCAAGTGAGTGATTGATGCTTTACTTCTAATACTACCAAAAGCATCAATCGCATTCATCCTAACATGCTCATCTTCATCTCCAAGGATTTGGACCAGAGGTTCAACTGCCCTTGTATCCCTGATTTCTGCAAGTGAGTTGATCGCAGCAATCCTAACATCCCTATTTTCGTCATTAAGTGAATCAATTAAAGGTTCAACTGCACGGTTATCTCCAATCTCACCTAATGAGTATGCTGCTGATTTTCTTACATGTGGTGATTCATCTGAAAGACATTCAATCAAGGGTTCAACTGCACGAGCATCACCAATCCTGCCTAAAGCTTGTGCAGCAGAAATTCTCACTTGAACATTATCATCATGTAATGCTGGTACTAATGTATTAATTACTCTTAAATCACCTAATCTACCTAACACTTCAATAATACTACTTTTTGCCTGAGGATTAGCAGAATCCATGGAGTTAATTAGGGGGAGCACTGAAGTGCGACCAATTCCAATCAATGTTTCTTCAATATACCATCTAGTATAAGAATCGGCTTCATTCAATTCTTTAATCAAAGGATTGATAGCAGGAGTGCCAATATCAATAAGCAGTGCACTTGCACATCTGCGTTCAGCATCATTTCCTTCCGAAAGATAATGTATCAGGATTTCAATTGACCTTGAATCCGCACGGATATCTTCCTTTTCTAAAATATTGCATTTATTTTCATCTTGGAGAATGTACATATTATTAGTAGTAGATTTGTCAGTGTCGAGATTACGTTTACTGAAATCTAAATGTGTTTTAAAGAAATCTTTAACTGAAGATGTAATGACAAAATTTTGATCCTTATCCACTTCATTTGAAATTTGATCAATATTGGTATTTGGGAAACTATCTATTACATCACTATTAGAAATGCTTGCAAGACCCACGCTTATGGTAGATACTATAAGTAAAATTAGAGATACTAAGAATATAGTTATAACTAAGCTTCGCCTTAGATTTCTATACATAATCTACCCCACTACAAAACATAAATTAGAAATTAATACTTTAAATAAGTATCATTACAGAAATCATTTCCAAGATAGTAACTATTTTACATATTCATAATTGAACTTCAGCTATTTTTAATTTTATCCTGGTATAAAATAGTAAAAGTAAATAATTTGTATGGTGATCATACGCAAACTTTATATGAGGCAATATCATTATAGAGTGCGTACCTCACGCATAGCATAAAGAAGCGGGGTGGGGTAGCCAGGAGATCCCGACGGGCTCATAACCCGTAGACCGATGGTTCGAATCCATCCCCCGCTATCTACTTATTTTTTTGTTCGAAAGTTACTTAATTTAGCATGATGTTTTATTAAATTAATTAGATATTATTATCATTACATTTAGCTAAAGGACGATACTTATGGTAATGGATAAACTTGGTAGTTCTCTACAGGATGCATTAAAAAAATTGGTCAGTTCAGGGCGTATTGACGAGAGAACTGTGAACGAAGTGGTAAAAGATATTCAAAGAGCTTTGCTCCAATCTGACGTGAATGTCAGTATGGTTATGGAGATGTCAAAGAAAATAAAGGAGCGGGCTTTAAAAGAAGAAGTGCCAAAGGGAATGAGTCCAAAGGAACATGTCATTAGAATTGTTTATCAAGAGCTCATCAGCATTATCGGAAAAGGGACTGAAGTTCAACTGAAAGAACAAAAGATCATGATGATTGGACTTCAGGGTAGTGGGAAAACCACAACTACTGCAAAACTTGCACGATATTTTCAAAAGAAAGGACTCAAGCCTGCTGTAGTATGTGCCGATACGTTCAGACCAGGTGCATACCAGCAATTAAAGACATTGTGTGAAAGATTGAATGTCCCATTCTACGGTGAAGAAGAAAACAAGGATGCTGTAGAAATTGTTAAGAGAGGAATTAAAGAGATTGAAAAGTACGATGTCAAGATCATTGATACTGCGGGAAGACATGCACTCGAGAAAGACTTGATAAAAGAGATGGAACAAATCCATGAAATACTTGACCCTGATCACAAATTCCTTGTATTAGATGCTGCTATTGGTCAACAGGCAAGCGAACAAGCTCGAGCTTTCAATGAATCCATACGAATATCTGGCGTTATTATCTCAAAACTTGATGGTACTGCAAAAGGCGGTGGTGCCATTTCAGCAGTTTCTGAAACTAATTCTTCCATTGCATTTATTGGTACAGGTGAAACTCCTGAGGACTTTGAACGATTTGAACCTGATCGATTCATATCGCGTCTTTTAGGAATGGGTGATATCAAAAGCTTGTTAGAAAAGGCAGAAGAGTCACTTGATAAAGATGATATTGATATGGAATCTATGATGAGAGGTAAGTTTACCCTCAAGGACATGTATAAACAAATGGAAGCTTTGAATAAAATGGGTCCAATGAAACAGATCATGCAAATGTTACCTGGTGGACTAGGGGCAAAACTTCCAGAAAATGCATATCAAGTCACTGGTGACAAGCTCGGAAGATATAGGATCATAATGGATTCTATGACTGAAGAAGAAATGTTAAACCCACGTATTATAGGTAGTTCTAGGATCAAAAGGATCTCTAGAGGTTCCGGAAATAACCCAGAAGATGTACGAGAATTACTAAAATATCATAAAATGATGCAAAATGCTATGAAAGGTATGAGGGGCGGAAAATTCAATATGCAAAAAATGATGAAGAAAATGGGAATGTAATACAAATATACTTAAATTAAATCTATTAATTTTAGAATTTATATTTTAGTACTGTTCACATATTCTGAAATAGTTTTCAAATAGTTCAGTACCTTTTTGAGTATGTGAAACTTCTGGATGCCATTGAATTCCATATATAGGTCTTGAAGGGTGTTTCATCGCTTCAATTTCACATAAGTTCGAGCGAGCTAAGTGAATAAAGTTCTTAGGAAGAACCGTTACCTCGTCAGCATGTGATGCCCAGACAGATATGGATGGTGCTAATCCTTGTAAAATATCATCTTCTTCCATAATCTCAATATCAATTGCGGCATAACCACCATTTTTTCCTATTCCATAATCCCCACCAAACTTCTTAGCTATAAGTTGGTGTCCAAGACATATGCCTAATATCGGAACATCAATACTATCAATATAATCCATACTAAGCCCCGTCCTTTCCATTGAAGGACCGCCACTTAGGATCAAACCATCAGGCTCCTCCTCGATTAAAGAATCAACTGAGGTGATGTTCGGGACTATTTTAGTATCCATATCAAAATCCCTAACTGTCCTGTGAATTAAATGACAAAATTGTCCATGGTTATTTATAATCAATATCTTCAAGGTCTTCATTTACACATACCTTAATAGCAGTTATTTCGAATAAAGAACATTTTAAGTAGATTTTAAACTAGGTTTTTTTGTGATATTGATAGAACTAAATCGTTTAAATAATTATGCCATATAGTTTGAGCAATCAGTTCTTACAACATATATTTTATTTGTTTTAATTGATACCTATTCCAGTAACAATTCGCCTGCAGACCAGAATATCTTCCCTTCCAAAAAACAAACATGGGTAAAATATAAATATGTTCCATGCTAATATGTCACATGTTAGCATACTACATGGAGGCGTTTTATGGCTGAGATTGGAAAGAGAATAAGAATTGAAAGAATAATGGATAGGGAAAGTCGCAATATGTTCATAATACCCATGGATCATGGGATATCAGATGGACCTATTCCCGGTCTAATAGATATTGCGGATTCTATCAATAAAGTAGCTGAAGGGGGAGCAAACGCTGTCCTTATGCAGAAAGGTATGATCCGTCACGGGCACCGAGGTTACGGGCATGATGTTGGATTGATCGTTCATATGAGTGGGTCTACTTCACTTGGTCCAGATCCTAATAATAAAATTCAGGTATGTACAGTGAAAGAAGCATTGCAGATGGGTGCTGATGCTGTATCCATTCATATAAACATAGGTTCGGAAACTGAAGCTGAACAGCTGCATAAGTTAGGTAGTGTCGCAGAACAGTGCGATGAATGGGGTATGCCATTACTCTCAATGATGTATCCTAGGGGGAAGAAGATAGAGAATCCACATAGTCCTGAGCTAGTAGGACATGTTGCAAGAGTTGGTGCAGAGCTAGGATCAGATGTAATAAAAACATTGTATACAGGAGATCCTGATTCATTCAAAGAAGTGGTTAACGGCTGTCCCGTACCAATAGTAGTTGCAGGTGGACCAAAGACTGAAACTGATAGAGAGTTTCTAGAGATGGTTCGGGGTTCTTTAGATGCAGGTGCAAGAGGTGTGGCTATTGGAAGAAACATATTCCAACACAAGAACCCAACACTCATGTCAAAGGCGATTAGTCAGATCGTCCATAAAGATATGTCAGTTGAGGAAGCATTAGAAATATTCTTATGATTACAGCGATATGTAACTATATCAAATATTCAGAAGGTTAATTTCTATGGTTCAAAAAGAAGTTTGGGTTAAAGCCGATCATGGTAGTTGGAACGATCGTAAGTCTAGAATTACTACGGGGTTGGAGTCTGGTGTCAAATGTGTTCTAGTAGATGCAGATGATGTTGAAAAGGTTCGAGAACTTGGCGATATTACTATAGCAGCCTTTGATGCTAACCTCAAAAGCAACGCTGATATTTATGTTGTTGGAAAAAACAGTGAGGGCGATGGTACAAGAAATATACCTCAAGACCTTTCTGGTTCATTGGATATCAGTAAAGCTGCACAATTAAAAGAGAAGGGAGTTAAGGTAGCTGCATATGTTGTAATACAAAATAAACAGTATGAACTATTTGCACACACTATGGGAGAAATATGTGATTATTTGATAGTTATTGGAACCGACTGGAAAGTAATACCTCTAGAGAACCTTATTGCTGGATTACATCAGAAAGATGTTTCTATCATATCCGGAGTTAAGAGTTGGGAAGAGGCTAAGGTTGCACTGGAAACAATGGAGCATGGCTCTGAAGGTATATTGATAGATAGTGATAATCCTGATGAGATCAAAAAAACAGTTTCTGTAACTGAAAAGTTCAGTGCAGGTAAAGTGAGTTTGCAGCCTGCTAAGATTAAAAGAGTAGAAGCTGTAGGAATGGGAGATCGGGTCTGTGTCGATACTTGTAATCTTATGACTGTTGGTGAAGGGATGTTAATAGGATCACAATCTGAAGGACTTTTTTTAATACAATCCGAATCTGAAGAAAGTCCCTATGTCGCATCAAGGCCATTTAGAGTTAATGCAGGTGCAGTTCATGCATATATCAAGATCGGGGATAAGACACGTTACTTGTCAGAGATAGAAGGTGGAGACAAGGTCACACTAGTTGATAAGGATGGGGGACTCAGAGACGGTGTTGTTGGAAGAGTAAAGATCGAAAGGCGACCATTGATGTTAATAGAAGCTGAAGTTGATGGGAAATGTGTTAAGACAATACTTCAAAACGCAGAGACGATCAAACTTGTAGGTAAGGATGGAAAATCAATCTCTGTTGCCGAGGTTAAGCAAGGAGATGAAGTATTGGTTCATATCGAGAATACTGGTCGCCATTTTGGGATGAAGATTGAAGAAACTATTATAGAAAAATGATTTTATTTATTTTATTTGAAGGACTTAATTATGGATAAAGGGCATGTTAAGTATCCGTTGATAATAGCTTCTATTTCTGATAATGTTCTTGATCAGGCGATATGTGCTAAGAAAATGGGGGCTACTGCACTTGAGTTTAGAATAGATCTGATGGAACCTTACTCAGTTGAAGAATTAATGAAATTGATAACCTCAATTAAAGATAAGACCGAGTTAACATGTATTGCAACCAATCGTTCATCTATAGAAGGAGGGAGTTGGAAAGGCTCTGAGAATGAAAGATTATCAATATTGTCCAGCATTTCATCACGTGTTGATTATATTGATCTGGAGTTATCTACTGATGAGCAGGTGTTAGTTGAAGTTATTAAAGAGATTAAAAAGAACAAGTCTAAGGTGATACTTTCGTATCATAATTTTGAGAGTACTCCTCCAAACAGTGACTTACAGCATCTGATCAATAGATCAGCCACTTTACGTGCAGATATTACCAAAATAGCTGTTATGCCTTTAGGTAAAGAAGATGTCATCAGATTACTTCAGGTTACTTTGAATACTGAACACAAAATATGTGCTATATCTATGGGAGAAATTGGAAAACATTCAAGGATAATTGCACCAATATATGGCTCAGTTTTAACATATGGGTATGTTAATAATCCTACAGCACCTGGGCAAGTTCGAATCGATAAACTAAAAGAAATTATAGAGTGGATTACATGAAAACTGTTTTTGGAGTTTTTGGAGATCCTGTTAAACATTCAATGTCCCCTAAAATGCACAATGCAGCATTTAAGGATCTTGGGTTACAGAATGAATATCATGCTTTTAGAGTTAAACCAAATGATCTATTGACTGCAGTAAAGGGAGCTGAGGTGATGGGATTTGGTGGAATTAACCTAACTGTACCTCACAAAGAAGGTTTAATGGAACACATAAATATCGATCCCATCGCTAAAAGAATTGGTGCCATTAATACTATAGATTTTAAAAATGGCATCTATGGGTACAATACTGATGGTATAGGTGCACTCAATTCTCTAAAAGATGAGAACATAGCTGTAAAGGGTTCAACCGTCGTTATTGTTGGGGCGGGGGGTGCTGCAAGAGCAATCTCATTCCAATTAGCAGAAGAAGGTGCAAGTATCAGGATAGTTAACAGAAATAAAGATCGTGCAGTTTCATTGGGCAATGATTTGAAAGATTACGCGGACGATGTTACAATATATGAATTAAGTTCTCTTAAAAGTGCATTAAAAAATGCGGATATTCTAATAAATACTACTACCGTGGGTATGGTACCAAATTTAAACGAAACTATTGCTACTCAAAATATATTACGCTCGGACTTAACTGTGTTTGATATTGTATACAATCCTGTAGAAACAAAGCTATTAAAGGAGGCAAAAAAGGCTGGTGCAAAAACTATCAGCGGTGTTATGATGCTAGTATACCAGGGTGCTGAAGCATTTCGCATTTGGACTGGGACTAAACCTCCAATCCAAGTTATGAAAAAAGCGGTTATGGAGGAACTTAATTCTTGCGATTGAAACCACTGAACGTTCTTATCATTGGTGGTACTGGTGAAATGGGGCAATGGTTCTCAATTTTTTTCAAAAATAATAACTTTAATGTCAGTGTCTGGGGAAAAAGTGGAAGAAAAGATATTGCAGAAAGGTTGGGTGTCAGATTTGTAGATGATTTGGATACTGAAATTAAAAAAAGTGATATTGTAATAATATCTGTACCCATTGATCTAACAGAACAAGTGATTTCTGAAATTGCACCTAAGATGAGTGCTGGCAGTTTACTTATGGATTTTACATCAATTAAAGTAAAACCTTTTGATGCAATGACCAAATATGCACCAGAAGACGTAGAGATCATAGGAGCACATCCAATGTTTGGACCATCTATTGCTAGCCTTTATGGTCAAATAATTATTTTAACCCCACCTTCTGATAGGTCAAAGGAATGGTTTGGTTTAATTAAGGAACTTTTAGAAAGTAATGGAGCTCATATTGAGATCATTGATCCCAGAGAACATGATAATATGGTCTCTGTTGTTCAGGGTCTTACCCATTTTGCGTACATAACAATTGGAACAACATTCATGGAACTAGATTTTGATATTGCAAGATCTAGAAGGTTTATGAGCCCCGTTTATGAGATCATGGTTGATTTTGTTGGCAGAATACTTGATCAAAATCCTTATCTCTATGCCATGATACAAATGGAGAATCCAGAAGTAAGTAAAGTGCATGATACATTTCTTAACCAGTGTTCAGAGATTTCAAAGACTGTTAAAGAGAATAATTTAGATCTATTCATAACAAAAATGAAAGATGCAGCAACACATTTTGGCGATACTTCTTCAGCTCTTCGAAGGTCAGATAAGTTAATTAATGAAAAAATAGCTGAGTTCCACAGAATTGTTGAGGCGATTAATACTGAAAAAGGTTTTTTGCACTTATATTCTAATGTAACGCACGTAGGTACCGTAGAGAAAGTTACACCTAAAGAAGTGTTTATTAAAAAACACAATAAAGTTACTAATCTTAAAATTGAGAATATCAGGCTTTTATCAGAGGATGAACTCCTACAGTGGAAAATAGAAAATCAAAAGCATATTAATAGAGACATTTCAGTTCTAATTCCAGTCAATTCTAATCCTTCAACTATAAAAAATATTATTTCAACTGTAGATGGTATTCTGAAAGTGGATATTATAGATATTTATGATAAGGTGCCTGAAGTAAAGCAGTTGAGTGTAACTTATAGAATATGTATATTTGGAGATCTTGAACCCGAAAAGATTCAAGATGAAGTAGAACAGTTATTATGTGGAATTGGAGCCACAATAAGGGTGTGAATTAAGTTAGATTTATATCTTAAATCAAACTTATTAGGTTTTCCAATGCTTTTTTTGGTTCATTCGATTTTACAATACCTGAAGCTAAAAGTACACCATGTGAACCAAGTTCAAGTGCGGCTTTTAGGTCTTTACCTTGAGAAATTCCCGCACCACATAGTACTTTAACATCTGAGTTGATGTTCTGTACACCAGTTACAGTATCTCGAACAATATCAGGATTTGCTTCTGATACAGGTATCCCGGAGCCAATAAGTTCAGGTGGTTCAACTGCCACATAATCAGGTCCAAAAGATGCGGCTGCTGCGCTTGTAAGTACATTATTAGTGCATATTACACTTGTGAGTTCGGATTTTTTTGCTACAGAAACAGCTGATTCTATGTCAGCTAACTTCAAACGCTTTTCAGAGTGGTTTATCAGAGTGCCTGTAGCACCTGCTGATTTTATACCAGATGAAAATGTATGGCCTGTAAAGCTTCCAGGTCCAACCCCATCTATATGCTGAGAATAAATAGATATATCTTCAATTTGAGAAGAAATTCTATATATATCGCATGTTTGTGGAGCTACAGCAATATTAATACCCGACTCTTCCCCAACGTCTCTACAAGCTTTAGCAATATTTACTGAATTTTCTCCAGTTCCTTCTTCATATGTCTTGAAATTGACAATTATAATCGGTGATTTCATCCTGAACTACCTCCAAAAAATTGAGTCTTTTTTTAGTTAGACTGAGCTTAAAAGTCAGTCATAACTCTAAATTGATCAATTTCAGGTTTGTTAAGATTCTCTATAAAGGTTTCAGCAACTTGTCTTACATCTTTGGCGTTAGTTATTGCTCTGCCAACAACTAGAATATCTGCTCCTGCTTTTAAAGCATCTGGTATTGTGTGAACCCTAATACCACCGGCAACTGCGACAAGTATTTTTGGTGATAATTGTTTAATTTCTTCGATGCTACCCCAAGCATGTTCTGTGTCCTCTACATCGATTGCTCTGTGAAGTTCAACTACATCAGGCAATTTATCCAGCTTTTTTAAGATTGAAACTGGATCAGGATGATTTAATGTATCCATTACAGCGTAAATACCCGTTTTATGAGCTTCATCAATAGCTTTATTGAGAGTTGGTATTGGTGCTAAAGCGGAAACAACAATTGCATCTGCTGTAGAATCTGCAACCATTCGTGCTTCCAGATTACCCGTATCTAATGTTTTCAAATCTGCGACGATAAATGCATCTGGTTTAACTTCACGAATTCGGGAAACTACGTCAACCCCATATCTTTTGATCAAAGGAGTACCTGCCTCCAAGATAACGTGATCACTTTTTGGAATTTGCTGTATTACGTTCAATATAGCGTCAATGTTAGGATTATCAAGAGCAACTTGTAGATATGGTGGATCCCATAATCTTGATACTTTGAAGCCCATTATTGCATGTGAAGCGCGGTCTTTTTCATGAAGTACAGTATCAACATCTGGGAATCCATCAAAGGCACGTTTAACTGCAAGTTTGGTCGCTCCATAATTATAACGATAAATTCGATTATAGTCAGATGCGGATGGGTCAATGAAAACACTTACAACTAGAACAAGGTCCTCGGCGTCCTCTTTTTTAATAACACCTTCTTCAACGCTGTCAGATACTGCTTTTGCTACAGCTGCTTGAGCTGGTCCAAATACCTGAGAAGCTTGATCCATGTTCTTTACTGTCACTTTTGGTACAATGAGAGTTGCAGGTTTTGCAAGCAGGTTGGGCCTGACTACTGAAAGAAGAGGTGTATGTCCAGCTGATAATTGTGTCATTCCGTTTGCAAATGCTTGTCCTACTGGCCCATTTTTATCGCCGGCAAGAAGATCAATATGTGCCAGTTCAGGGCCTTCGCCGATTAGTGCTTCTCCTATCAATAACATTATATTACATCCTTAATGATTATTAGTATCTTAATATTTACAATATTTAAATTAAAGTCTCTGTTTCATTAAATATAATCATCTTATATTAGGTTTTATATTGAAATTTTTCAGTATACCTTTGGACAGGTCGATTCGATCATGCAAATATCACATTTTGGGTTCATGGGTCTACACACATTCTGTCCAAGTTGCACAAACAGTTCATTTATGTCTTTCCAATATTTTTTAGGTATGGTAGCTTTTAATAACGACTCAGTTTCTTCAGGTGTTTCTGATTCCACCAACCCCAGTCTATTTGAGATTCTATGAACATGAGTATCAACAGCAATTGTATCTACTCCAAAAGAATAAATCAAAACACAATTTGCAGTTTTACTACCAACACCCGGAAGTTTTAGCAATTCGTCTAAAGTATCTGGTACTTCGCCATCATAATCATTTTCTATTATTTTAGCTATTTGTTTGATTCTTTGAGCCTTAACTCTATAAAAGCCTACGTCTTTTATTAGTAGCTCGATCTCTTCTAAGCTAGCATTCGATAGTGATCTAGCTGAGCTAAACCTTGACATTAGTTTTAACGATGATTTGTATGTAATCTCATCACGGGTTCTTTGTGATAATACTGTGGAGATTAATACATAAAAAGGTTCATCCTTATAATAAAAACTATTTTTTGGATATGCTTTCTTCAATGGAAGAATGATTTGTTTAAAATTCATTTAATTTGATTCTAGTTCGCTTTATTTATTAATTGTTTTGCTTTATAGTAAGGAATCCTAGGAATAAGCCATTTTATGTACGATGAATAACTATATTCATTTGTTGCCAATAAAACAAATTTTTCTAATAAAGGTGGGTTCTGGACTAACATTAAAGCAAATGTTTTCGGGCTTTGATAAAACAATTTTGATAATATTAAGGAATATTTTAAGTTTTTACCGAAACTCTTGTTACAGTTTGTATGGTATTTTACAAGTTGTTTACAGGTAACATCGTTTTCATTGATTGCATCTTTAGCTGTTTCTGCAGCTATTTTTCCTGAAATTATTGCATACGCAATACCTTCACCTAAAAATGCATCGACAAAACCAGCTGCATCACCTGTTAATAATATTTTATCATTGTATGTTTTCCTTTTATAGCCGCCAACTGGAATTGAGTGTCCTCTAGGTTTAACATATTCTAATCCTAACTTGGAACTAAATCTTTTATAAAATGTTAACGGATTCTCAGCTGAGTTCCCAATCTCCCCAATTCCTATACAGAAAAAATCTTTTTTTGGAAATATCCAACCATATCCTTTATCAACATCACCAAAATGAAATTCTACAACATCAGTTCGTCTATCTTTTATAGGAAATGATTTTGTGGGAACATGAGCCTCTATTGAAAAGGCTTTTTCTTGGACGGATAAGCTTTCACGCACATATTTAGAACAAACTCCGTTTACGCCATCCGCACCGATTATTATTTTAGCATGATATATTTTATTCAATGTGTGCACTTCAACATATTCCTTATTGAATACTAATTCTTTTACAGCAGTATCGTCAATGAAAGTAGCCCCTTGTTCAACTGCTTGCTCAACTAAATACATATCAAATTTATCACGGTGTACAGTAATAGCTGCCCTGTTACCATCTTTTATTGATTCTAAAGAATATGAACCATAAACTACTCTAGCTCCCACTATCTCTTTTTCAATCAAATGTTCTGGTATGGGTATACCTAAATTTCGTATAGCATATTCACTGACAGCGCCAGCGCATGTTTTGTGTCTTGGAAACTTCTTTTTATCTAGAATTAGTGTTTTAAGTCCAAATCTTGAAGCATATCTGGCAGCTGTTGATCCTGCTGGACCGCCCCCAACGACTATGATATCATACATGAAAATCTACAACATTAAAATTTAATAATTCTCATGGATTGATTATTTCTTATTAAAGCATTTCTTTTTAAGTTTCAATGTAACAGTTATCTGATAATAACTATAATTAATAGATTGATCTAAATTAGTATACAAATATTCCTGGCTTGGCTCATTTTTAGATAGATCAAGGGAATATTGCATTCAACCAGAATTTAAATGATAGAGTCTATTAAGATCCCAATCTTATCTTATTTGTAACTTAAAATATATATTAAATCCAGTTAATATCGATAAATCTAATAATAGTATTGATATAATATCCTTAAATAGTGTCCACTATCACTAATTCATAAATAAAAAATAAATTTTAATTCCAGTTTAAGTGCAGATGTAGCTATATAATTGCATAATTTGCAAACGGTTATTACACAATTACGTATAAAAGAGGAACAATCACATGAAAAAAATATCAGTTATAGGTGCAGGGAATGTAGGTGCTACTGTTGTACAAAGAATTGCAGAGCTCGAAATTGGTGAGATTGTAATGGTAGATATTGTGGAAGGAATTCCGCAAGGTAAATCCTTAGATCTCCTACAATCCGCACCGTTGATGAGATATGATACTAAGATTCTTGGGACTAATGAGTATAGTAATATCAGTGAATCTGACATTGTTGTCATAACTGCAGGTGTACCGCGTAAACCAGGTATGGATAGAAAAGATCTGTTAAGAATAAATTCAGGAATTATAAAAGATGTATGTAATAACATCAACAAATATGCACCTGATGCGATTGTGATCGTAGTTACAAATCCACTTGACCCAATGACATATCTTGCTTCAGAGATCTTAAAAGCTGACAAAAATCGAGTTTTTGGAATGGGTGGTATGTTAGATTCTACACGGTTCGCAACATTTGTGGCTATGGAACTTGAGTGTTCGGTGAAAGATATTAACGCAATGGTAATTGGAAGTCATGATAATTTAATGCTACCAGTACCTCAATATACTACTGTTTCAGGTATACCCATCACAGAATTGATTGAAAAGGAAACCCTTGACTCAATTGTCGATAGAACTATAAATGGAGGAGCAGAAATCGTCAGTCATTTCAAAACGGGAAGTGCTTTTTATGCTCCTGGAGCATCAATAGCTCATATGGTAGCATCTGTGGCTAAAGATTCAAAACGAATTATGCCTACTACGGTAAATCTCAATGGTGAATATGGTTATGAGAACATATATTTAGGTGTACCAGCAAAAATTGGTAAGGATGGTGTTGAAAAGGTCTTTGAGTTAAATCTTACAGATGAGCAAATGAATCAATTAAGTAAATCTGTTGTGAGCATTCAAGATAGCATAGAGTTAATTGATATACAATAATATTGAAAGGTATATAACAGAGTTTAAAATGACATTTAGTGAAGATATAATAATATACCCAAAATGATATAAATATTTAAATCATCTAGTTTAACTATACCTAGAATTATTCGATAAAATATAGCCAATAGCAATTTATAAAGATTTACAGGGGATTTGATGCTAACAGAAATGACCTCATTGTTTGGATTGAACGTATACACTAACTCAGGTACTTATGTAGGTAAAGTAAGTGATTTAGTTCTTGATATTAATGAAAGAAAAGTAAGAGGGCTTGCAATTTCAGAAATAAACAAAGATTTATTTGATATTAATGAAAAAGGAGTTATAATTCCATATAGATGGGTAATTACTGCCGCTGATATAGTTCTTATAAGAGACATATTTGCAAACTTTAAGAAAAAGACTAATACAGAAGAAAAAGAAGTATAAATTGGTTAGCATTAATAAATGAAAGAAAATGAAATATATGCAGATATCAGATCTTTACCTCCTGTTATAATTCGTATCGATGGGAGAAATTTTAAGAAAACATTAGAAAAGCTTGATTTTGAAAAACCATACGATTTTAGACTTACTAAAGGTTTTGCTGATTCAATAGAGAGCTTTTTCAAGAAAAGTGGGTTGAACCCCATATTATCTTATACTTTTTCAGATGAAGTTAGTTTCTTATTTTTGAATTTAGAATTTGACGGTAGGATTGAGAAATTAGATTCTATCGTTCCAAGTTATTTTAGTAGTTCATTATCAATTGAACTGGGTTTGAGTGAGCCTATATCTTTTGATTCTAGAGTTATACCAGTAGAAAAAGATAAAATTGTTGACTATTTTATATGGCGACAAAAGGAAGCATGGAGGAATTATATCAATTCCTATGGACACTATACTCTTATAAAAAAGGGCATGAGCCCAAAGGATGCATTTAATTTGTTAAAAAATAAGGATTCTTCTTATATTCATGAATTAATGTTTGAAGACGGTATTAATTTAGCAAAACTACCTTCATGGCAAAGAAAAGGAATTGTTGTATATAAACATAGGTATCTTGTAGAAGGGTATAACCCAAAAGATAATATCAAATCCATAACACAGCGTCAAAAAATAGTTCAGAAATGGGACATTCCGGAGTTCAGTTCACCACAAGGCCATGATTTTCTGGTATGTAACATATTCCAAACTAGTGACAATAAATAAGCAGCTTCTATGTCAGGGCTAATTTAGATATACTTTCTATACGTTATTATGTCAGCTTATCAGCTGCATTGGAAGCTGCATCCACAAATGGCATGAAGACCAAGTCGGCTCCTTCCATATAAAAGAAGCTTGCATCAGATTCATTGTGTGCAGTAACTGCAATTTTTCCTTTATATCCATGCTCCCTAAGTGCACGCATTAGTGTTAGATTTGTATGACGCTGGGGTACAGCACTAACAACCCATCCTGTACGACTAAGTGGAAGAGTGTTCAGATATTCCATATCCTCGGCATCGCCATAATATACATCATAGTTCAATTCCTGGAGTTTATCTGTCACTTTTGGATCAAAGTCTATAGCTAATACTTTCCTACCTCGAACCTTTAAGTTCTTCCCAATGTTACTTCCAAATCGACCCATACCAAATATGATTATATCCACGTTTGCTAGTTCATCAAAGTTACTATGACCTCTGGAAGGCTTCTTACGCTCAAAAATGCTGAGGTAGGGTGCTAATCTATCATATAGTTGATGCGAATAAATTATCATGTAAGTAGATGTACCTATTGTTATTAGTCCTACAAGTGTGATCATTCCTACAGTATCAGTACCTATATGTCCAAGGCTATAACCTAATGCAGCTAAAATTAAAGAGAATTCACTTATTTGAGCTACAGTCAAGCCTGCCAAGAATCCAGTTCTTTTTCTGTAACCCATGATTCCCATGATTGTTAAAACAATTATTGGATTTCCGATTAGTACAAATAGAGACAATATTATAGCGGGTGTTACTTGATCTCCCAATATACCCATATCTAGCTGTGAACCTAGGTGAAGGAAGAAAAACAGAAGTAAAAAGTCCCTTAAACTAACCAGTCTGGATCCTATTGCTTCCCTAAATTGAGTTGAAGCAAGTGAAACTCCACCAAGGAAAGCTCCAACTTCTTTACTGAACCCGAGATAATCACCAATTGAAGCCAAGGATAATGCCCAAGCTACCGCAAAAAGTACCATGAGCTCTTGTGATTTAGCTAAGTGTCTAAGTAGAGTTGGTAATACAAAAAACATCATGAACGCTATTGCTGCAAGAAATGCAATTCCACTCAAGAACAAGAAAATAATTTCTGCTGTTACGTCACTTTCTGCTGCAGTTCCCGCACCCAATGCGGATAAACCGATCATTACCAAGACAACTACAATATCCTGAACAATAAGAAAACCTATCGCAATTCTTCCATGAAGTTCATCAACTTCTTTCTTATCAGATAGTAATTTTACAATAATAATAGTACTAGAAAACGTCAGAGCTACAGCAACATATAGTGCAGGAATTGTATCAAGACCCAGTCCTAGTGCAATAAAAAACCCAAATACTGATGTGAAAATTACTTGACCAAGACCTGTTGCAACAGCAATAGGGCCTAACGTGCGTATGAGATGAAGGTCAAGCTTGAGCCCTACTACAAAAAGCAAAAGTGCAATACCCATTTCTGCAAGGAGTTCTACTTCTTCAGTGGCTTCAATCCAACCTAAGTAACTAGGTCCAACTAATATTCCAATAATAATAAATGCAACAATTAAAGGTTGCTTAAGTCGCAACATTATGGCGCCAAAAACAGTAGCTAAAAGGATTAAAATTGATATTTCGTAAAAGACGTTTTCAAAAAAGAACATTGCTTTACTCCTTCATTACTACAAAACTTGTGCCAATTAAATACATTTATTTTTTATTATATAGTATGTTTGATTTTTTTACTTTCTTATAGACCATTTACTATTTTAGTTTTTTCACAGAAAATCATATTTAAAATAAACCATTAAGGGGATAAAGTACGCTACATTTATTAAGAATTAAGGTTAACAAGAGTCACTATCATTTTATATCAAAATGCTTTTATTTTGAATATATCTGTAACATAATAATTATTTTAAATCTTTCTTTGAGGTATGCATTCATTTTACAATAATACAGTGGTGAACAAATGGACAAGATCGAGTTAATTAAGAGAAATGTTCAAGAAATAGTTACTGAGGAGCAACTTATAGCACTTTTAAATCAAAAAGAAAATCCTAGTGCTTATGTTGGCTATGAACCCAGTGGTAAGATTCATATGGGTCATGTTCTTACAGTAAACAAGTTAATAGATTTGCAAAATGCTGGTTTTGAGATAATTGTTTTATTAGCAGATGTACATGCATTTTTAAATAAAAAAGGAACAATGGCAGAAGTACGTGAAATAGCTGATTACAATAAAGAGTGTTTTATCGCACTAGGACTTGATGCTAATAAAACAAAATTTGTTTACGGTTCTGATTTCCAATTAGATTCTGAATATATGCTTAATGTGCTAAGACTTACAAGTACAACTTCTCTAAAGAGAGCTAAAAGAAGTATGGATGAAGTTGGAAGACAAATGGATGACCCTAAAGTCTCTCAGATGGTCTATCCTATTATGCAAGCAATTGATATTGCAATGTTAAACGTAGATTTAGCTGTTGGTGGAATTGATCAAAGAAAAATACATATGTTAGCTCGAGAGGGTTTACCAAACCTCGGGTTTAAATCACCTATTTGCGTTCATACACCAATACTCCTAGGATTAGATGGATCTAAAATGGCGTCTTCAAAAGACAATTATATTTCAGTTGATGATACTGAGGAAGACATAGTTAGGAAAATGAAAAAGGCTTTTTGTCCTGTGGGACAGGTAGATGATAATCCAGTCTTGAGTTTATTCAAGTATCATATATTCCCTCGATACGATGAAATAATATTCAATCGGCCTGAGAAATATGGTGGCAATATTGAATGCAAGAGTTATAATGAATTAGAAGGGTTGTTCCAATCTGAAGAATTACATCCAATGGATCTCAAAAATGGTGCTGTTAAGTACATGAACTTATTGTTAAATCCAGTAAGAGATTTGTTGAAATGAAAATTAATAGATATATATCTATTTTTTTATTTATACAAAAAGCTTTTATCTATAAATTACGTATTTCTTATAAACTTTTAAAAGCGTGGGGATTAAATGTTATTCACATATCAAGATTCTACCAAATTGCCTGTCCAACGTGATTTTATTCATGATATTCAGGAATTTGTAAATGTTTGTAAAGCAGTAATACCTTTAGAAAACTCTAAGATAAAGCTTGATGAAGATGCAGAGAAAGCTGTTAAAGAACATAACATGAAATTGAATGAGATAAGTGAATTAGAACAATATCTCATTAATTATGTAGAGCATTTAGATAATGTTAATGAATTTAATGAAATTAGCTCCATAAAAAATAATATTATCAGTGCATCAAAAAAGATTGTATCAGAAGAAGTAGAACAAATTCAGCAGCATATAAATAAAATACAGGATGAAACTAATAACGAAATTAATGCAATTGATTCTAAGATATTAAATATTCTTACACCATTTTTTTCAGACTATATCTATTATCCTGAAAAGACTTATAGTGCTTATATTGATAACAGTGTGTTAGTTGGAGAATTAACTGCCAGTATTAAAAACATCAGTTATAAACTAAAACTCAGATTCATACATGAAATTCTAAAAGTAAATGAGCTGCATGATAAAATAGCATTGCCTACCTGGAAGGCCACTGGAATAATTCATAAAGAAAATAAAGTTAAGTTATTTGATGTATCAAATTTCATCTTATATTCCGCAAACATTGATGGAAATAGTGTCGATGCTCTATTTAAAGATAATAATGATGAAAACCAATTTAGAATCACGGTTTATGATGACAGCTACACAGTTTATTTTAATGACACAAACATAACCTCGGACAAAGAACTGTATGCAGCTCTTGACATTAGTAATTTAAAGCTGCTAGTCAAGGAGCTGAAAACATACATGCAAACTTACATAAAGTCAAGTAAACTAACGTCTCTTAATGTAGATCAGGAAGATGCAATTTCTAGTAACAAAATATATGACTGTCTCTTAGTAATTGCAGGCATCTATGCCGAAATTATAAAAGAATGCTTAAGTAGAGCATACACTAAAAATGAAATTGCTATTAAGATACAGCAATCTGATGATACAAGAACTGAAAAATATATTACAAAAGATGAACTCAAAAAACAGCTTCTAGATATTGGGGAAAAAGGACTTGAACTCACTAAAGTATTACATGTAAACGATACAGATTAACAGTTCATTTTTATTTTCATTTTTAGCAGAACATTGAAAGTACAAAATGTATAAAAATATGAAACTATGCTACCTTTCAACTTTTACCTTATTTACAAAAAATAAAAGGTAGTATTAATAAATTAAGTATGTTTTTCAATGATTTCTTTAAATGAATCTGCTACATAAGAGAGTTTTTCTTTATCAAGTCCATATGTACTTAATTTAAAGTTTTTAGTAAGACCTGGTTTTACACCATGTATACTTCTTGATTTGAGTTCTTTGTACAAAAAGTATCGCCCGCCTTTTGCTTTTTGTGAAATATCATATAAAATCGGTGCCTCAAAGAAAAGAAGGTCATGATTATGAGGGTTATCACCCACTTGTTTTAGGCCAATATCCTCGAGTTTTAATGAAAACCAGCGTGCATTATTAACCTCCTGACCCCAGTTATTCACACGTTCTACAACAGTAGGAAATGATGCCATCATGGTCATTATAGTAGTACCTCTTGCAGTACAGCCTAACATTTCTACTTCTTTGTTCTTATTTGTAGGAGATTTCCTGAAAATTATGTCCGAATATTGATCAGATGTTCCTAATAATCCAATTGGGCCTGAGGATGCCATTGATTTATGTCCACTTGCAACAATGAAATCCGCTCCTATTTCTTTAGCATTTACAGGCATTCTACCCACAGAATATGCACAATTAAGAATAAGTGGAACGTCATATTCTTGGCATTTTTTAGCAATACTCTCAGCATCTTGAAGGTTACCATAATTTCCATCAGGATATGTCAATAAAGCCAATGTTGGTGGTTTTTTAGTATCAGAAATAATATTCTCAATTGACTTGGCATAATCTTCGGGGTCAATCTTATATTTTGGATACCCTGAAGATGGAACTTTAACAATATTAAAATTAGCCCTTTGTGCAGCAACAATTGTTGAATAGTGAGCTAATTCATCAATGAGTATAGTTGCATTTTCAGTTCTAAAAGAATTCATTATAGCAAACTTTGCTTCTCTGGCACCTGTAGTAACTCTTACTTCATCGATTCCTAAAAATGATGGAAGAGCTTTATGCACAAAATCTTTAATTGGTGGTTTTTTAATGAGGTCAACAGTACTTGTACAGAAATCACAAACTGAATAACCATCCGCCCACTCATGAATTGCTTCCCTCGCTTCCGGTGTGAGAATACCAGCCGTCTGTAGCGGGTCTATATTAACAAAATCCGATGTTTCTCTCTTAATATGTTTGAATTTCTGTAACGTATTATTAGTTAGTTCCATTGTTGCTACCTCATTAAAAAATAATATATAGTTCTTTATTAAAAGAACTAGGAATAATCAAACATTAGTTAACTGTTTTACTAAAAGCATCCAGGAACTCGTCACATTCTTGTGACATATTAGATAACGCATCCCTAATAACTTCAATTGGATCATAACCCTCTGTTTTCATATACAGGACCGGATCACTTATACTCACATGTTTTATATCATATGTAGCAATATTGACTCTGTCATCTTCTAACAAAATGAATTTTAACATGTTCAGGAATGTGTGATCTTCACCTTTTATCTCAAGGCTGAGTTCATCATTTGTTTTATCAATTATTTTTAATTCCATTATCATTACCTCAATTAAAGTATCTATAAAAATCGTAGAATTAAGTTTCAGAGCATTATCTCAAAATATCATCTTAACTTCTAATTATCATTATTTTGTTCAACAGGTTACCTTTATTAAATTACACCTGTCCCATAATCTTTAGACATTTTCCTATTTTCGATCCTTGAGCATGATGGACATTGTAATTTATCTTCTTCTAGTGATAATATTTCATGACATCTAGCACATCTTGATGTCATAACTCCAAGACTATCACCCGAGGTGGTCAATCTCATATTATTTATATCAATTATTTTTGCTTTCACAACATCGCCCAATGAAAATTCTCTTGATAAATCTTGGACATAAGAGTCTCTAATATCCGAAATACGTATTACAAAATTTGAGTCGTTTAAAATTTCTCTTTCATCCAGACCTTTAACAGCTGATATTGAAACCATGGCAATTGAATCGCGAACATTGACTATTTCTCCTATCACAATATCGCCACTCTTCAGTTTGTATGGAGTGTTTGTGAGAGGTTGTATTGAAATTGTCCTTTTATCTTTATCTACAATTACTTTTCCAGTGATGCTAGAATATATATCTCCAGAGTAAGTATAAGTTCCTTCTCTAGGTTCAAGTTCTTCAACAATTCCTAAAAGTTCACCTGGCATCACTATTTTATCCTTATTACTCGGATAGGATTCTTCCTGTTTCTTGGATGTACTTTTTTTACCTTTTCTTTTTGTTGAACTTTCTTTAGCTACTTTTTGATCTTTTTTATTTGACAATATATTCTCATCTTTATTTTTGGAAGAATGTAGACGACGCCTTGATGATTTCTTTTTACTTCTTATCCTAATATGTATCCCTCATGTTGATTTTTCCGGAAAGTTATATGAATATAATATTCTAAACATATATTTATAACAATAGCTGTGTATACATAGATTTTCATAAAAAATGTAATTTACCTTTAAAGTTTTGCTCAATATAAATAAATGTATCTAAGATTTGACCGTTATGTTTTCACAATTCTAAATATTTCAGCTTGAATATATTCCAAATCTTTTGTATGAAAATTGAATGTTCGTTTAATAGGAAAAGAAATTGTATAGTAGTCTGTTATCTTCGCAGGATATATAAATTGACTTATAAAATCATAACTGCCATAGTTATGTATTGAATAGATTACAGTTGCTAAATCTATTGCTTTTTCTAGAAAAGGCCTATCTGCCCCTTTTTTTTGTGCTCCGAATGGTGGGTTCATTATAACTGTATCACAATTTCCTTGAATGTTTTTTATACTTTCCAATTTAAATTCAATATCAACTGACATTTTATTAGCATTCACTCTAGCTTCTTTTAACGCCATTTCATCCAAGTCAAATCCAATAACTTCTTTAGCACCGAGGAGTTTCGCACCTATTGATAATATCCCAGTACCACACCCAAGATCGTATATTACACTATCCTTGATATCACCTCTCATATAAGCAAAATGTAACATACTAGATGCAACTATAGCTGGGGTTGAGTATTGCTCTAAATTATGATTAGGACTTTTAAATCTTTCAACTTTTTCAAGGGTAATTTCAAGTTTTTTCTTTTTCATGAAAAAATCAGTCGCCTCTTATTTCATCAAGCGCAAGGTCATCCCAGTTGCGTTCACCTAAAAGTATCTCAAATTCAATTGGTGTTAGCATAGGAGATTGGTAGTTACCAACATCATCAATAGCAATTCTAGGACAAGCAGTATTGATAAATGCATCAACTTTAAAATTTAACAGTTGTTCAGGAGTGATCAAATCCATATAAATTATATATGCATTTTTATTATGATTCTTTGCTAATTTTTTTAACTTCGTAGCTAAATTAATCCTTTTTTGGCCTGCCTTTTTAGAAACTATTATACCAAAATCAATTGCATCATGGCATTTAGCTATTACAATGTACCTTTGTTTCATTGTTTTAAAGGGGTCTACTATACGAATCTCGTCCATAAAAGGATCTGCTATAATAACCCTTTTCCCTTTTGATAAATATACACCTATTGGATGAAAATTTCCACTCCCTACGTATAAATATTCATCACATTGACTGGAATCAGTCACTGAAAAGTTACAACCAAGGACCTGGCCAGGATATTTTATTCTAGAGTCACCAGTACCTAATATAACTTCAAACCCATGAGATTCTAATATCTTTACAGCAGATTGAATTTTACCAGTATGTTGCACTGTAGTTATAATTCCTATTTTTTTCCCTTTAAGCTCAGGTATGGCCTTTTTTACAACATTAGTTAAATCGATATTCGATTGAAATTCAATGAAATAAACAGTACTGTTATCCTCTATATTCATTGTAGAATGCCCAAAATGAAACATTATGTCAACAGTTGAAAGTAAATAATAGTCTATGTCACAAGCTCCAAAGCAAGGATCACCTGAAATAATAACGTCTTTGCCAGTATGATCTTCAATTAGTGACGCTATATTAAAGCTCTGTCTTTTTAATCCTTCAGGAAATTGCAATCCTATTTTATCTGGATTTTGTTTATTAATGATTTTAAATATATATTCAAGATCAAACTCAAGATTATTGCTTGTTTTCACCATATATTCTCTCTACAACAACTTTGTTATCAATCACATCTACACGGGATAATGAAATTATCTCCAAACCTTCTTTTGCGAGTTCTTTAGCACCATTTCCTCTTTCAATCACAACAACTATATCTGAAATTTGTGCACCAATTTGACCAAGTGCTTTAACAAGCGATCTCAGTGTACCACCCGTACTCAGTACATCATCGACTATTAGAACTTTAGTATCTGCAGATATGCCATTAATGTATAATTTTCCTTTAGAATAGCCAGTACTCTGCGATATTTCGATTTCACCTGGTAACTCATATTTCCTTTTACGTACAATTGAAACTGGAACTCCGGTTTTCAACGATAAAGATGTTGCAATAGGAATACCCATAGCTTCAATAGTTATTATACAATCGACATCCATATCGACCTTCTCAATGATATTATCAGATATCTCATTCAGTAAGGAAGGTTCTAGTAGAGGAACTCCGTCTGAAATTGGATGAATGAAATAAGTATAATTACCTCGGTTAACTGTGGGTGCATTTATAAGAGAATTATATAATTTATCATTCATTTAAAATCTCCATTAAAAACAATTATCCACTCAACTTAAGTTATCAAATATATTAATAATTGATCGAGCAAGATTTTTGCTTGCATTTAAAGATGTCATTAGAGTATCTTCACGGTATACCTTATAGTCTCCTTTAAATGATGACAATGGGCAGTCATCCCTAACATCAACAATAAATCCATCTATTAGTTCTTTGTACTCACTGGCTACGCCTGATGAAGATATTTCAATGTTTTTTGCTTTCATTAAGTTAACCGCTGGTCCACTGAAAGCTTTTTTAGAGATTATTGGACTTACTGCAAGAACTGTTTTTTCTTCTAGGATGTCACGCATCTCTTTTAATGCAAGAATCGGGCCTATACTCGTCACTGGATTGCTTGGGCCAATCAGTACCCTATCATCATTATGTAAGGCTTTTAACGCCATTGGTGATATTTTTGCTTCATTAATACCTTCAATCCAAACATCAGATACCTCTGGAAGTCCTTTCTCTTTTATCCAGAAATCTTGATAGTGAAGTGTACCTTTATCTGTATTTACATAGGTCGATATAGGGTCATCTGACATTGGATATACCTCTGTAGATATATCAAACAAAATACGAAGTGAATTAATTGATTCTGAAAGAGATTTTCCTTCACTTAAAAGGCTTGTTCTGATAATATGAGTGCTTCGATCCATATCACCAATCATCATATCTTCTTCATACCCAAGTTCTTGAAGTTGATGATAAGTTTTAAATGTATCATTTTTGATCCCCCACCATTTTGATGTGTCAAGTTTATTTGACAATAAATATAGAATCGTATCTACATCAGGGCATACTAGATTACTGCTTACCCATTTATCTTCAGCAGTATTAACAATTACTTTAATTTCATCACTCATTTCTGTGTTAGAGAAGCCTTGTATTAATTTTGGTGTTCCTGTTCCACCTGATAAAACAATCATAATATACCTTCAATACAGCCTAAATTAAAATTATTATATATTTTGAATTAGCATATTTTTTACTGCATTTAAATGTTGTTCATCTTTTTTTACGAGTAGATGAAATTAAGAGTCTAGTGTTCAAATAAAAGGTTTAAAGTTATAACAGAGAAAAAACATACTTTAGTACAATATATCATTACATAAGAGATTTAATATGAAAGTTATTAGAGACCCTGTACATGGATACATAGAAATGGATTCTATGAGTCTTAAGATATGTGACACAAAAAAAATGCAACGCCTCAGAAGAATACGGCAGTTAGGTACATCGAACCTGGTATATCCAGGTGCGAATCATACACGTTTTGAACATTCTTTAGGTACAATGCATTTAGCAACAATGTTAACCAACCAATTGGAAAGCATGAGTTCAGATGAAAAGACTGAACTAAAAGCTGCTTCACTGTTACATGATATTGGACATGGTCCCCTTTCACATGTAAGCGAGGGCATCATTAAATATTATACTCGTAAAAAACATGATGATGTTAAAGAGATAATTAATAAAGGACAAATAAGAGAAGTATTGCATGAGTTTGGATTGAATCCTTCTACATTAGCTAAACATATTAAAGGTGAAACTTCTATTGGACAGATTTTATGTAGCGAAATTGATGTAGACCGGATGGACTACCTTATCAGAGATGCACATTATACAGGTGTAACCTTTGGACTAGTAGACCATATTCGATTAATACATGAAATGGATTTTTATGAGCAGAAACTAGTTGTGACTATCGGAGGCCTTAAAGCAGCTGAATCTTTACTGGTATCCAGATTTTTAATGCACCCATCTGTCTACTTCCACCATGTTTCGAGAATTGCTGAGACTATGTGTTCGAAAGCTATCAGATATTTGATTAATAAAGGATCCATTGATGTATTTAGGTTAAGAGAAATGGATGATGCACAGCTTTTCCAAGCTATGAAAAATGATGATGGGTATGCTTCTGATATAGCTCAAAGATTAGATGAAAGAAGATTGTATAAGAGAGCACTTTATGTTGGTTTTGATGAAGTTAGTGATTCGGTATTAAAAATGAAGAACAATGTAGATAGAATTGAGAATGAGATTGCTGAAATTGTTGGAATTGATTCGGAAAACATACTTGTGGATATTCCAAAATTACCTGAAATTACTGAACTAAAAGCAATGGTGAAAAAGGATAATAATCTCTTAAGAATTGATGAGGCTTCCCATATAGTCTCTATTTTAGAAAAAGCTCATCTTGATAATTGGAAGATGGGAGTTTACACACCTGAGGAATATCGAGAACCTGTTAATAATGTTGCAAGAGACTTTTTTGATGTGAAAAAGAACACTAAACAATTTAGATTAACTGAATTATAAAAAGAGGTAAATATGCAACGTATAACCAAAAATTTGGGCCGCATCGAATTATTTTTGGACTGGATTAATGTAGGAAATGATTATTTGATCTTATTAAGGGGTGGAGAAGAACATATTGGCTCATCTTGTATGGCCTATTTTGACTCATTTAGGAACTTAGCTATCACTTCAGTAATGTCAGTACCCGAACATAAAGAGGAAGAAATAGCTAATAATTGTGCTAAAAAAATATGCGAATCTACTAAAAAAACTACTGTTTTTGTAGCTGGAATACATCTAGACA
>Ga0207421_10001191_pt1 | contig 33811 bp, 27 predicted proteins | sample SodLakKL_010_SED_4_FD_187542 | JGI IMG/M metagenome (GOLD analysis project Ga0207421, IMG submission 187542) | Alkaline sediment microbial communities from Lake Tanatar, Kulunda Steppe, Russia - 8KL_010_SED (SPAdes) (version 2) | ecosystem: Environmental > Aquatic > Non-marine Saline and...
GAGGGTCGCGGCCGTCGCGGGCGCCGGGGAGCAGGCGCGCCCTGCGGCGGTCGCCGATCCCGCGGCGGTCAGTCGTCGTTCCGCACATGTGCCCGTGCCGCCTCTCGGTCAAATGGTCGGTTCGGGCGCGGTCGCGGGTTTGCGCGATACCGATCTTGCGGCGCTCTGCAGCCTGGCGCCGATCCGGGTGCTCGACGCGGGCGACTTCGTGTTGCGTGCCGGTGACCGGGACCCGGCGATCCACCTGCTGATCAAGGGCGAGGTCGGCCTGCAGGACGGGGCCGGCGCGACGTTGCTCGAGATGGGGCCGGGTGACTCGATCGGGGGTCTCGATTCGGATGCAGCGGAGGAGGTGTTCTATTCGACGATCGCGCGGGGTCCCGCGTCGATCCTGTCGCTCAGCCGCGAAACGGTGGATGGCCTGGGTGAAGGCATCAAGCTTCGACTGCTCAGCCAGAGGCAGCTGCGGCAGCAGGCCCTGATCCAGCGGCTCGCAGCACGCGACCGGGATCTGAGTGCGCGGAATCAGGCGCTGGTGGAAGCGCTTTACCGTTCCCGGCTGGCAGCGGACACCGGGTTTTCCCGGAGCGAGGCCGTGGGCGAGGTCATCCGGAAGGTGCCACGGTTACCGGTATCGACGGCTACCCTGCTTGCCAAGCTCTTCGACGAGCGCACCACCCACGCCGAGGTGGTCGACCTGGTCAAGTCCGATCCCTCGCTGACCAGCACCCTGCTGAAGGCCGTCAATTCCGCCCTCTACAGCCTTCAGCACAAGATCGACAATGTGAACCATGCGGTGACCCTGTTGGGGTTCGACGCCGTTCACCAGTTGATCCTGTCGGAAAGCATGCGCAAGAGCCTCCCGGAGACGCCGCGGTTCCTGGAGATCTACCAGCGGTCGCTGGAGACCTCGCAGCTCGCCTTCGCGACGTCACAGGCCGTGGGCGTCGGGCGACCGGCCGAGGTCTCCACGATTGGGCTGCTGCGCGAGATCGGCAGCGTCGTGCTGGAGCTGCTGAAATCGCAGAATCCGCGGCTCGAGGGGCTCCTGGCCACCATGGACTCCGCGGGGCTCGGTGCCGAGCTTCTGCGTGCCTGGAACCTGCCGGAGAGTCTGTGCCGGAGCATCCAGTTCCAGCATTATCCGGAGTTCGCGCTACCGGAGCATGTGCCCGGCGACGTGCGCGAGAACGTGGCGTTGCTGCACCTGGCCAATCGTTTCCGCGACCGGATTCATACCGGGGACGGCAGCAGGAACGGGCCCTTCTCCGACGAGTATCTGGCCGCATTGGGGCTGACCGGCATCGGCGAACAGGATCTGTTCCACCAGAAGGTCAAGCCAAGGCTGATGGCCCGCCCGCAGGCCCTGCCGAAATCCCTCGCCGACGCACTGGCTTCCTGATACCCGCACCGCACCGCGACGGGCGGCGCCGGCCCGGCCGGTCGCACGCCCCCCGGGTGTGCCCGGGAGGGCGCACCGTGCCGCTCAGACGGCGTGGTAGCTGGTGATGCGCTCCACCTCGTTCTTCGAGCCCAGGATCACCGGCACGCGCTGATGCACGCCCTCGGGCTGCAGGCTCAGGATGCGCTCGCGGCCCGTGGTGCAGGCGCCGCCCGCCTGTTCGATGATCAGGCCCATCGGGTTGGCCTCGTACATCAGGCGCAGCTTGCCGCCCTGCCCCTTGGTCTTGAGTTTTTCGTCCACTGGGTACATGAACACGCCGCCGCGGGTCAGGATGCGATGCACTTCGGCGACCATGGACGCGATCCAGCGCATGTTGAAGTCCTTGCCGCGCGGACCGTCCTTGCCCGCGAGGCACTCGTCCACGTAGCGCTTGATCGGGGCCTCCCAGAAGCGGCTGTTGGAGGCGTTGATCGCGAATTCGGCCGTGTCCTCGGGAATCTTCACGTCCTCGTGGGTCAGCAGGAATTCCCCGAAGTCCTTGTCCAGCGTGAACATCTGCACGCCGCGGTCGCGGGTGGCGAAGACCATCATGGTCGATGGCCCGTACAGGCAGTAGCCGGCGGCGCACTGTTCGGCGCCGGGCTTCAGGAAGTCCTCGGTGGTGGGGTGGGTCACGCCCTCGGGCGCCTTGATGATGGAGAAGATCGTTCCGACCGAGACGTTGACGTCGATATTCGAGGAGCCGTCCAGGGGGTCGAACAGCACCAGGTAGTGCCCGCGCGGGGCGTCCGCGGGGAGCTGGTAGATCTCGTCCATTTCCTCGGAGGCCAGTCCCGCGACGTGGCCGTTGTGGGCCAGCGCCTCGAGGAAGACCTCGTTGGTGATCACGTCGAGCTTCTTCTGGGTCTCACCCTGGATGTTCTCGGAGCCCGCCGAGCCGAGCACCCCGATCAGGTCGCCCTTGTTCACCAGGTCGGAAATCTTCTTGCAGGCGACGGCGATGTCGTTCAGCAGGCCGGTGAATTCCCCGGTGGCGCCCTGGATCTGGCGCTGGGTCTCGATGATGTAGTTGGTCAGTGTGGTGCCGATGTGCATGGTCTGGTTCCTGAAAGCGGGTGGGTGGCGGGCCAGGGCGGTGCATTCCGTGCACGATCATGGTGCAGGTTCGGGCCGGTTCGAACGCGGTCGTCGGACGCCTCGTGGGGTGCCGTCGCACCCCCTGGGTTTGCATGCCGCTGCGCGGGGCCACAAAATCGCGTCCCAATGCTTGCGCCATGCGGCGTGCCGAGCAACTGCGCCCGGAGGTCCGGGAATGCACCGAGCCAGAAGCTCGGATGGAAAACCCGGACATATTAGCAAAAGCTGTGCGATCGTCCCGCTGGTACTCTTTCTGCATAGGTACCCGTTCAGGACGCCTGCTCATCGATCGGGAGGATTTGGATGCCCAAGAATGCGCTGTATGCCCAGTCGGGCGGGGTCACGGCCGTGATCAACGCCAGTGCCTGGGGCGTGATCGAGGCCGTGCGGGCGCATCCCGCCCACTTCGGCACCTGCTTCGCAGCCCGCGATGGCATCCTCGGCGTGCTCAACGAAGAGCTGATCGATCTCGACCAGGAGGATCCCTTCACCCTGGCGGCCTTGCGCCACACCCCGGGCGGTGCCTTCGGCTCGTGCCGGTTCGATTTGGGCGACCCGGATCGGGACCGCAGGCAGTACGAACGCCTGGTGGAGGTGTTCCAGGCGCACGACATCGGTACCTTTTTCTACAACGGCGGCGGCGGTTCGATGGACACGGCGCTGAAGGTTGCGCGCATCGGTGACCTGATGGGCTACCCGATCACCGCGGTCGGCGTGCCCAAGACCATCGACAACGATCTCGACTGCACCGACACCAGCCCCGGCTTCGGTTCCGCGGCCAAGTTCATCGCGACCGTGGTGCGCGAGGCCAGCCTGGACGTCGAGTCCATGCACACCAGTTCCACCAAGGTCTTCATCCTGGAGGTCATGGGCCGGCACGCGGGCTGGCTCGCCGCGGCCGCCGCGCTGGCCCAGGAATACGACGGACAGCCGCCGATGCTGATCCTGTTCGCAGAGGTGCCCTTCGACGAGGCCGATTTCCTGACCAGCCTGGCGCGGACGATCGAGCGTCACGGCTACTGCGTGGTGGTCGTCTCCGAGGGGCTGAAGAAGAAGGACGGATCGCTCTACGCGGTGGCCCAGAGCCACGACGTCTACGCCTACACCCAGCTGGGTGGTGCGGTGCCACGCCTGGCCGAGATGATCAAGAAGGAGACCGGACACAAGCTGCACTGGTCGGTCGTGGACTACATCCAGCGCGCCGCGCGCCACCTGGCTTCGAAGGTGGACGTGGAGCAGGCGTACGCGGTGGGCAAGGCCGCGGTCGAGGGCGTGGTTGCCGGGCATCACAGCTTCATGCCGGTGATCCGGCGCGAGGCCAGCGTGCCCTACCGCTGGGTGATCGACCGGGTGCCGCTCGAGCGCGTGGCCAACGTCGAGCGCGGCATGCCGCTGGAATTCATCTCGCCGGACGGCTACGGGATCACCCAGGCCTGCCGCGACTACCTGCGGCCCCTGATCGAGGGAGAGGATTACCCACCGTTCCTGAACGGCCTGCCGTGCTACCCCCGCATTCGCGGCGTCTTGCGTCCCAAGCGTTGCCCCGAGTTCCGGGTCGACGAGGCGTAACGCGCCGAACAGGCGAGACGGCACCCAGAGTCGTGCGCCCGGTCGCAAAGCCGTGCGGCATGGCTACCGGCAAAGGGCTCTCGAACCTTCGGCTTGGCCCACGAGCCGCGACGGGCGAATGACCGATCTGGGGGGCTTTCCAGGGCAACGGTGTAGTATTGAGGCTCTCTTGCCGGGGCAGCATCGGGCCTGTTGTGCCCTGCCCCGATGGGATCCATGACGACGAAACCTTCACCAGGAGGCAGAACATGAAGACCAAACGGCGGTCGGCTCGTACGCTGATCTTTCTTTGCACCTTGTTGCTCGCGCTGCTCCCGGCGACGCCCGTGATGGCCGGGATGCTCGACACGAACACCCTGATCACGGCGGCCGGCGCCGATGCCGACCGCGCGGCGCTGGTGCAGCGTCTCGCATCCGAGGAATTCCGGTCGGCGCTTGCGCGCATGGGCGTGGATCCGGCCGACGCCCAAGTGCGGGTGGATCGGCTGACTCCGACCCAGATAGCCGATCTGAACGCTCGCCTGGACCAGGTGCCGGCAGGTGCGGGTGCCCTGGAGGTCGTATTGATCGTATTCCTGGTGTTCGTGATCACGGATGCGCTCGGCATCACCGACATCTTCGCGTTTGTGCGACCTACGCGCTGACGAATGCGTCGGTTGCGTACCAGCGCCGCTGCCCCCGAACGGAGGCGGCGGCTCTTCAGCCTGACTTTTCTGGCACTTGCGATGGCCCTGCTTTCGGGATGCGCCACGGCGCCACAGAGTCAACGCATCAGTCAGGCGGTGCCGGCTGACCTGCCTGCGCGCGCGGAACTCACCGATACCGCCTTCTTTCCCCAGGAGGATTACCAGTGCGGCCCGGCGGCACTGGCCACGTTACTGGTCGGGCAGGGCATCGAGGTTGCGCCGGAGGAACTGGTCGGGGAGGTCTATGTGCCGGAGCGGCAGGGCAGCCTGCAGGCCGAGATGCGGGCGGCGGCTCGCGCCCGTGGCCTGGTCGCCTATCGTCTGCGCCCCGAACTCGCCGACATCCTGGCCGAGGTCGCCGCAGGGAACCCGGTGCTGGTGTTTCAGAACCTGGGCCTGGGCTTCGCGCCCCGCTGGCACTACGCAGTGGTGATCGGCTACGACCTCGACGCGGGCCGGATCGTGCTGCGCAGCGGCACCATCGAGCGGCACGTGAACGATCTGCCGCGTTTCGAGAGGACCTGGGCGCGTGGCGAACGCTGGGCTTTCATCGCGCTGCCGCCCGACCGGCTGCCGGCCACGGCCGAGCCCCTGTCCTGGCTGCGGGCGGTGAACGAACTCGAGCAGACCGGCATGCTCACCGCTGCGGCGAGCGGTTACCAGGCCGCCATCGAGCGCTGGCCGGAGCAGCATATCGGCTATCTTGGCCTGGCCAACGCCCGGTTCGCGATGGCCGAGTTCGCGCTGGCGGAGCGTGCGCTGCGCGACCTGCTGCAGCAGCAGCCGCAGCGGCACGAGGCCTGGAACAACCTGGCCCATGTGCTGGCCGCGCGCCAGTGCGGTCGCCAGGCCCGCGGCGCCGCCGAGTGCGCCGTCGCCCTCGCGCCGCAGGTCGCGGTGTACGAACGCACCGCACGCACCGTCATGGCTGCGGGTTCCGGCGGCGAGGCGTGCCGCCCGAACCCTCCGTGTCCCGGCTTCGGGCAGCGCACGGATTCGGCCGCCGGGATGGCGACCGCAGCAAGGCGCTGAACGGCTCCGCGCGCTGTTCAGCCGTCTGCGCGTCGCTGCAGGACGCTCTGTGCATGGCGCAGCACCATGCCCAGATTGGTCTTCTCGACCGGGGTGACCTTTGGGTCCTGTTCCACGGCCGCGCGCAGGTGTCGTTCCAGTTCCCGCAGCTCCTCAAGCTTGATGGCGTCCAGTGAGAAGCCGCTACCGTACCGGGTCTCCAGCGAATCCCAGTAATCGGCCAGCGGAGGGCGATAGTCGTCGTGCATCGGATTCCTCCATTCTATCCGGCAGGCAGGTTGCAACCCCCCGACCCATAGCCGGTTTCAGGCAGGTCGCGTTGGCGCAGGCGTAGCGCGCCAGAACCGCGCTTCGGCAGCCCGTGCCGAAACTGCCGGCACAGGGGTTTTCGGTTAAGCTACCGCGTCGAACCCCATCGTACGCCTGCCATGAGCATCACTGCGATCTACCCCGGAACCTTCGACCCGATCACCCGCGGCCACTCCGACATCGTGCGCCGGGCCTCGAGGCTGTTTGGGCGCATCATCGTGGCCGTCGCCGAGAGTCCTCGGAAGCAACCGTCGTTCCCGCTGGACGCGCGGGTGAGCCTGGCACGGTCGGCGCTGGTCGATCTGCCCAACGTCGAGGTTCGTGGCTTCGACATGCTGCTGGCGCGGTTCGCGCTCGAGCAGGGGGCCACCGTGATTCTTCGCGGGCTGCGAGCCGTTTCCGATTTCGAGCACGAATTCCAGCTCGCGGCGATGAACCGGCAACTGGCCCCGGAGGTGGAAACCCTGTTTCTGACGCCGGCAGAGGAATACAGCTTTGTGTCCTCCAGTCTGGTGCGGGAAATCGCCCGCCTGGGGGGGGACGTTTCAAACTTCGTCAGTCCGGCCGTTGTGCGTGCCCTGGCCGAGCGCTACGCCGAACCGTGAGCCAGCGGGTCGACGGGTCGGCTAGCTATCGATAACACACCCTGAGGTGCATCCATGGCCCTGATGATTACCGACGAATGCATCAACTGTGACGTCTGCGAGCCCGAGTGTCCGAACAGCGCCATCTCGCCGGGCGACGAGATCTACGTCATCGACCCGAAGCTCTGCACCGAGTGCGTCGGACATTACGACGAGCCGCAGTGCCAGCAGGTCTGCCCGGTGGACTGCATTCCGCTGGATCCCGACCATAGCGAGACCCCCGAAGAGCTGCAGGCCAAGTACGAGCAGCTCACCGCGAACTGACTTCTTGAAGCCGTTGCCACCCTTACGCCTGCGCGCGCGCAAGTCATGCGCATTGCTTTGCGCCTCAGGGCTGTTGACCCTCGCTACCTCGGGGCAGGCGGCCCCTGGCCAGCATGCGGTGGCCAGTGCGCATCCGTTGGCCACCGCCGCGGGGGAGGAGGTCTTCGCTGCCGGCGGCAATGCCTTCGACGTCGCGGTTGCCGTGACCGCGGCCTTGGGCGTCGTCGAGCCACAGGGGTCGGGTCTGGGCGGGGGCGGCTTCTTCCTGCTGCATGAGGCGGAGCCGGGCCGTTCGGTGATGCTCGACGCCCGTGAGACCGCCCCCGCCGCTGCGCACCGTGGCCTGTACCAGGATGCGGACGGCGAAGTCGTCCCCGGGCTGTCGTTGGACGGCGCCCTCGCCGCGGGCATCCCCGGGATGCCCGCGGCGCTGGTGCATCTCGCCGGCCGGTACGGTCGTCTGACCCTGGACGCGAGTCTGGCACCCGCCATCCGGCTCGCGGAAGAGGGGTTTCCGGTGGATGCCACCTTCCAGCAGATGGCGCGCTTCCGTCTGGACGCAATGCGCGCCGGCGCCGATGCCGCCGAAATCTTCCTGCGCGATGGCGCGTTGCCGGCCGAAGGCGAACGGATCCTCCAACCGGATCTTGCCCACACCCTGCGGCGACTGGCGGAGCAGGGGCTCGCGGGCTTCTATGCGGGCGAGATCGCTGAACGGCTGGTCGACGGCGTCCAGGCGGCGGGCGGGATCTGGACCCTGGAAGACCTCTCCGGTTACACCGTGGTCGAGCGCAGCCCGGTGGTGCTCGAGTACCGGGATGCGCGCATCGTCACCGCAGCACCGCCCTCCTCCGGCGGCATCGCCATTGGCCAGATCCTGAATATCCTGGAGGCGCGGGAAGAAGGGCCGGACGACGACGAGGCCCTTCGGGTCCACCTGCTCGTCGAGGCCATGCGCCGGGCCTACCGGGACCGGGCCGTCCATCTGGGCGACCCGGACCACGTGCATATTCCGGTGACGCGTCTGCTCTCTCCCGAATATGCGGCCCAGTTGCGGGAGGGTATCGATCCCGAGCGGGCCACGCCCAGCGCCGAACTGCCGCTGGTGGAGGAGACTGCGTCGGTCGAGAGGTCGTTGGGCGAGAGCCCCCAGACCAGCCACTTTTCGGTGCTCGATGCCGACGGCAACCGGGTGGCTGCCACCATCACCCTGAATTATCCGTTTGGATCGGGCTTCGTTCCACCGGGGACCGGTATCCTGTTGAACAACGAGATGGACGATTTTTCGGCGCGGCCCGGGGTGCCCAACGTCTATGGTCTGATCGGGTTCGAGGCGAATGCCATCGGCCCCCACCGGCGTCCGCTCTCCAGCATGACCCCGACCTTCGTGGAGACCCCGGACCGGATCACCGTGCTGGGTACCCCCGGCGGCAGCCGCATCATTACCATGGTACTGTACGGCATTCTCGCGGCCCTCGAGGGGGCCGACGCGCAGGAGATCGTGCGGATCCGGCGCATCCACCACCAGTACCTGCCCGACCGGATCGAGTTCGAGAGTGGCGCGTTCGGTACCGAGGTGCTGCTGGATCTGGCCCGCCGCGGCCACATCCTGGCCCCTCAGCTGCGCCCCTTCGGCAACATGCAGGTGATCCTGTGGGACCGCCGGGATGGCCGCGTCGAGGCCGCCTCGGACCCGCGCGGCGACGGTTCGGCGGTCGTGCTTTCCCCGCTGGACTGACGTTGGTGGGCGGCCGGCGTTCCGTCCCGAGGACGAAAAAAACGGCCCCGAAGGGCCGCTGGCAATCCGGCGATCGACGCCTGGGATCAGAAGTCGCCGGTGACGCCGGCGTCGACGATCTCGTAGATGATGTCGCGAACCCGCGTTGCGAGGACTTCGAGCTCCGGGGTCAGGTCGACCGCGTGCAGCATCATGTCCATGTTCATGGTGGTGATCCAGCCCTGGCCATGCTCATCCTCGACGACGGCGATGCGGCAGGGGAGGAAGCCGGAGAAGATGATGTCGTACTTGACCATCTCGTTGGCGATCAGCGCGTCGCAGAAGGCGAGGATGCGCATGTAGTTGGCCTCATGGCCCATGGCCTGCACCTGCTCGGAGAGCGGCAGGTCGGAGACCATCATGAAGTTCAGCAGGTTGGCGCGCAGCTGCATGGAGTCGACCGCGTCCTGTACCGAGACACCGTCCTCGATCTTCCACTTCTGGATGCTCTGCTGGACCATCTGCTGCATCATTTCGCGGTCCATTTCCATCTCGGACGCCTGTGCGGTGGCCATCAGGCCTAAAGCCAGCATAAGCGACAAAAGGATCTTCTTCATCGGGTTCCTCCTGGGGTGGTAGGTCTTGGTGGTACGTCTTGGCAGTGCAGGTCTGAGTCTACCAGACGTTCCAGCCCGCCCGAGTTATTCCCCGCTGCGCGTAGCGCCCGTGGAGTGCGGCGGACTGCCGCCGCTCTGGGGGGTGCGGCCAGGTTCCGGCACCGGAAAAGCGGGAGCAGGCTCCCACCGTCCAACGGCTGCGCTCGGGCTGTCGTCGATGAACTCCAGCGGGGCTCAAAGGTCGAGCAGCATGCGGCCGGGATCCTCCAGCGATTCCTTGATGGCCACCAGGAAGCGCACCGCATCCGCACCGTCGATCAGGCGGTGATCGTAGGACAGCGCCAAGTACATCATCGGCCGGACGACCACGTCTCCGTTCAACGCCACGGGCCGGTCCTGCACCTTGTGCATCCCGAGGATCGCGCTCTGCGGGGGGTTCAGGATCGGCGTGGAAAGCAGCGAGCCGAACACCCCGCCGTTGGTGATGGTGAAGGTGCCGCCGCGCAGTTCATCCAACTCGAGCTTGCCGGTGCGGGCGCGCTCGGCGAATTCGCGGATCTGCTGCTCGATCGCGGCCAGGGACATCTGGCCGGCGTCGCGCAGCACCGGAACGACCAGCCCGCGGGGCGACGACACGGCGATACCGATATCGCTGTAATGGTGGTACACGATTTCGTTGCCGTCCAGCGCCGCGTTGACGACCGGGAACCGGCGTAGGGCCAGCGCGCAGGCGGCCACGAAGAAACCCATGAATCCGAGGCGCACGCCGTGGCGCTTCTCGAACGCGTCCCGGTGTCGTGCGCGCAGCGCCATGACCTCCGTGAGGTCGACTTCGTTGAAGGTGGTTAGCATTGCCGTGGTCTGCTTCGCCTGCAGCAGACGCTCGGCGATGCGCGTACGCAGCCGCGACATGGGCACCCGCTCCTCGCTGCGGGACCCGGTCGGCGTCGGCGCGGGGGCGCGTGAAGGCTCGCGTTCCGGTGGTGCTGCCGGCGCGGGTTCGGACCTCGCTTCCTCGCTGCTCCCGGTGGCCGCGGTGTCGGCGGGTGGCGGTTGGGGGATCTCTTCCCGCCCGGCGACAAAGCGCTCCACATCCTGCTTCAGCAGCCGGCCGTTCTGGCCGGTACCCTTGATCTCGCTCGCGTCGACGTCGTGTTCGGCGAGCAGGCGCCGTACTGCCGGGCTCGGGGGTGGCGCGTCGCCCGTTTCCCGGTCCCTGGCCTCCGTGGACGCCGTGTCCTCGTCGGCCGCTGGCGCGGTTTCCGTGGCGGACCTGCCCGCTGCGGAGGGTGCAGCCGCCTCGCCCCGGGGCTCCGCATCCCCCTCGGCGTCGGCCTTTTTCCCGGCCGCTCCCGGCGTGATGTAGCCGAGTACGGCGTCGGCCTCCACCACGGTGCCTTCCTCGACCGTGAATTCATCCAGCACGCCGTCGGCCGGCGCCGGCACCTCCAGCACGACCTTGTCGGTCTCCAGTTCGACCAGCAACTCGTCGCGCCGAACCCGTTCGCCGGCCTTCTTGTGCAGGGCGACGACGGTGGCGTCGGCGACTGATTCCGGTAACTCGGGGACGCGAAGGGTGGTGCGTTCTGGGGACATGACGGTTCCTTGGGCTCTAGCGGTGGGCGATCATTCGGTGGGCCGCGGCGTGTCCCGGGAGGTGATGGGCCCGAAGCTGCGTCGCAACAGTGCCTGCTGTTCGCTCTTGTGCACCTCGGGATAACCCACCGCCGGGGCGGCCGCAGGGTCGCGCGCCACCGCGTGCAGACTCTGCCCGCGCACCTGGAGCAAGGCGTTGAGGCGCGGCTCGACGAAGTCCAGGTAGCCCTGATTCTCGGGTTCATCCTGGACCCAGACGAACTCGGTGGCCTGGTCATAACGTCCCAGCAGCCGGGTCAGCAAGGCCTCGGGGAAGGGATAGCACTGTTCCAGCCGCACGATCGCAGTGTCGCCATGCTCACCTTCGCGCTTCTCGGCCAGCAGGTCGTAGTAGATGCGCCCCGCGGTCAGCAGCACGCGGCGCACGGCTTCGGGCGCGGGGGAATCGATATCGTCGATCACGGGCTGGAAGCTCCCCTCCGCCAGTTCGCCGAGCTCGCTGACCGCGAGCTTGTGCCGGAGCAGGCTCTTCGGCGTCATCACGACCAGCGGCTTGCGATAGGGTCGCAGCAGCTGCCGGCGCAGCAGGTGGAACATCTGCGCCGGCGTCGTCGGCACGCAGACCTGCATGTTCTCCTGCGCGCAGAGCTGCAGGAAGCGCTCGGGGCGGGCGGAGGAGTGTTCCGGCCCCTGCCCCTCGTAGCCGTGCGGCAGCAGCAGCACCAGCCCGCAGAGGCGGTCCCACTTCTGCTCGCCGGAACTGATGAACTGGTCGATCACGACCTGGGCCCCGTTCACGAAGTCACCGAACTGGGCTTCCCAGAGGACCAGCACGTTGGGCGAGGCAGTGGCATAGCCGTATTCGAAGGCCAGCACCCCTTCCTCGGACAGCAGGGAATCGATCACCAGGAAGCGCGGATTTTCCGGGTCGAGCTGGCGCAGGGGAACGAAGGCCTCACCGGTTTCCTGGTCGTGCAACACCGCGTGGCGGTGAAAGAAGGTGCCGCGGCCGGAGTCCTGGCCCGACATGCGAATCCGGTACCCGTCCTGCAGCAGGGTCGCGTAGGCCAGCGTCTCGGCGGTGCCCCAGTCCAGGGTCTGTTCGCCTGCCGCCATCGCCTGCCGCGCGTCGAGGATGCGGCGTACGCGGGGATGCACCGTGAATCCCTCGGGAAGTGCGTTCAGGCGTTGCAGCAGCGACGCCAGCTGTTCCTCGGGTGCGCCGGTGGCGACGTCCTGATCCCAGGTCTGGTTGGCGAAAGAGACCCAGTCGGTGGGCAGGTGACTGTCGATTTCCCTCGCGGTCGACAGCAGGCCCGGGACCACCGACTCGCCGGCCTCGAGCGAATCCCGGTAGCGCTCCTGCATCTGCGCGGCCGTGCCCGCATCGAGTACCCCTCCCTCGACCAGCCTGGCCGCGTAGCGCTCGCGCGTGGTCGGCAGGCTGCGGATGGTGCGGTACATCATCGGCTGGGTCGCCGCCGGCTCGTCGGCCTCGTTGTGGCCCTGGCGCCGGTAGCAAACCAGATCGATGACGACGTCCTTCGCGAAACGCATGCGATAGTCCAGTGCGACCTGGGTCACGAACACCACCGCCTCGGGATCGTCGCCGTTCACGTGCAGGATGGGCGCGCTGACGATCTTCGCGACGTCGGTCGCGTAATGGCTGGAACGCGCGTCCTTCAGCGTGCTGGTGGTGAAGCCGATCTGGTTGTTCACCACGATATGGATCGTGCCCTTGGTCGAGAAGCCCCGCGTCTGCGACATGTTCAGGGTCTCCATGACCACGCCCTGGCCTGCGAAGGCGGCGTCGCCGTGGATCACCACGGGCATGACGCGTTGCCCCGACCGGTCGCGCAGGCGCACCTGACGGGCGCGCACCGAGCCCTGGACCACCGGCGTGACGATCTCCAGGTGCGAGGGATTGAAGGCCAGCGCCAGGTGCAGGCGCCCGCCGGGCGTCTGGATGTCGGCGGAAAGGCCGAGGTGATACTTGACGTCGCCACTACCCCGGTTGCGGCTGTGCCGGCCCTCGAACTCGTCGGCCAGCTCGCGCGGCGACTTGCCGAAGATGTTCACCTGCACGTTCAGTCGGCCGCGGTGGGCCATGCCGACCACGATCTCCTTCAACCCGCGCGCGCCGCCCCGCTGCACCAGCGCGTTCAGCAGCGGGATCAGGCTCTCCGCGCCCTCCAGCGAGAAGCGCTTCTGGCCGACGTAACGGTTGTGCAGGTAGCGCTCCAGGCCCTCGGCGGCGGTCAGGCGCTCGAGAATGGCGATGCGCGTGGCATGGTCGAACCCGAAGTGACCGTGCACCGACTCGAGGCGCTGCTGCAGCCAGCGCTTCTCCGCGGTGGAAGACAGGTGCATGAACTCCGAACCGATGCAGGCGCAGTACGTGTCCTTGAGGATGGACTCGATCTCGTCCAGGCGGGCCGGGTTCGGGCCATGCAGCGAGCCGGGGTCGAAGACCTGTTCGGGGTCGACGTCTTCGAGATTGTGGTAGCCCCGGTTGAGTTCCTCGGGCGTGTCCGGGGACGTGCGCCCCAGCGGATCCAGCCGCGCCGCGAAGTGGCCGAGGAAGCGGTGGGAGTTGATGTACTGAAGCACCCTGACCTGCATCCGCTCGAGCTGAAGATCGCGGTTCTCGATGCAGTCCCGGTCGGCGGCGCGGCGACGGGGCGTGGGTCCGGGCTCACGGTCCAGCGCACCGAAGTAGTCGGCCCAGGTGGCCGGCACCGATTCCGGATCGGCGAGGAAGCGCTCGAACAGGTCCTCGGCAAACGCCATGCTGTCGGGATGGAGATCCATGCGGCGCAGCATGGCGAGGGCCTGCTGCCTGGAGGGAGGTTCGTTCATGACCTTTCCTGACTCTCCGGAGTCGTGTCGGGAATGACAGTTTCTGTACCTGACAGCTTAGCGCGAACAGCGCCAGAATTCCGCGTTGCAGCACCCTTGATCTACATACCTGTTGGCCGTGCTCGGGCGCTGTGGTTCCCCAATGCGCCTTCACTCACTGCGTATAAGGGCGGATTCACTACGAAGGCGCCAGTGTCTCCGGGCTGGCGACCTTTTGCTACCATGCGCCGATGGACGTCTCCCGCCTGCTCGACCCCCTGAATCCCGCCCAGCGCGAAGCCGTCGCGGCGCCGCCCGCGCCGACGCTGGTGCTGGCCGGTGCCGGCAGCGGCAAAACCCGGGTGCTGGTGCACCGGATCGCCTGGCTGATCGAGGTCGAGGGGATCGCGCCCTGGGGGCTGCTGGCGGTGACCTTCACCAACAAGGCGGCGAACGAGATGCGCGGGCGCATCGAAACGCTGCTCGGTCAGCCGGTCAGCGGGCTTTGGGTCGGCACCTTCCACGGCCTCGCGCATCGCCTGCTGCGCCAGCACTGGCAGGAGGCGAAGCTGCCGCAGGGTTTCCAGATCCTCGACAGCGACGACCAGCTGCGGCTGATCCGCCGGGTGCTGCGCGCCCTGGAGATGGACGAGGCGCGCTGGCCGCCGCGGCAGGCGCAGTGGTTCATCAATGCGCGCAAGGACGAGGGCCGGCGCCCGGCGAGCCTCCCGGACAGTGGCGACCCGATCTCGCGCCAGTGGGTGCGGGTCTACACCGCCTACGAGCAGGCCTGCACCCGCGCCGGCGTGGTCGACTTCGCCGAACTGCTGCTGCGTGCGCTGGAACTGCTGCGCGACAACGAGGAACTGCTCACGCATTACCGCGATCGCTTCCGGCACCTGCTGGTGGACGAGTTCCAGGATACCAACGACATCCAGTACGCCTGGCTGCGCCTGCTCGCGGGTGCCGGGGCGCCGGTGTTCGCGGTCGGGGACGACGATCAGTCCATCTACGGCTGGCGCGGCGCCCGGATCGAGAACCTGCAGCACTTTCAGAAGGATTTTCCGGGTACCCAGGTCCTGCGCCTGGAGCAGAACTACCGCTCCAGCGCCAACATCCTGAACGCCGCCAATGCCCTGATCCGGCACAACCAGGGGCGCATGGGCAAGGAACTCTGGACCGAGGGACACGACGGCGCGCCGGTGCGTCTGTTTGCCGCCATCAACGAACAGGACGAGGCCCGTTTCGTCGCCGAGACCATCGTCCGTCACGTCGAGCGCGGCGGCCTGTACCGGGAATGCGCGGTGCTGTATCGCTCCAACGCGCAGTCGCGGGTGCTGGAAGAGACCTTCATCGCCCGGCGCATGCCCTACCGGGTGTACGGCGGGCTGCGTTTCTTCGAGCGCCAGGAGGTCCGGGACGCGCTGGCTTACCTGCGCCTGGCCGGAAACCGCGATGACGACGCCGCATTCCTGCGCGTGGTCAACCAGCCCCCGCGCGGGATCGGCGAGAAGACCCTCGACGAACTGCGCCAACTGGCCCAGCGCGACGACAGCAGCCTGTACCGCGCTGCCGTGCAGGCGGTGCAGGACGGTCTGCTGGCGGGCCGCGCGCGCAACGCGGTGGCCGGCTTTCTGCAGCTGTTGGTCCAGCTGGGTGACGAGACCGACGCGCTGCCGCTGCCCGACCAGGTCGAGCGCACCATCGAGCGCTCCGGCCTGCGCGAGCACTACGCCAACGAGAAGGGGGAGCGCGGTCAGGCGCGGCTGGAGAACCTGGACGAACTGATCGGCGCGGCCCGCGCCTTCGAGCAGGAACTGCCCCCGGACGCGGAGCAGCGCGCGGGCGGCCTGACCGAGTTCCTGGCCCACGCCGCGCTCGAGGCCGGCGAGGGGGCCGCCGATCCCCACGAGGACGCGGTGCAGATGATGACCCTGCACTCGGCGAAGGGCCTGGAGTTTCCGCTGGTGTTCCTGGTCGGGCTGGAGGAGGGCCTGTTTCCGAACGCCCGCTCGCTGGAGGAGCCGGGCCGCCTGGAGGAGGAGCGCCGCCTGGCCTATGTCGGCATGACCCGGGCCGAGCGTGAGCTCTACCTGACCTACGCCGAGAGCCGGCGCCTGTACGGGCGCGAGTCCTACAACCTGCCTTCGCGGTTCGTCCGCGAACTGCCGGAGGCGATGGTCGAGGCGCTGCGCCCGCAGGCCCGGAGCCGGCCCGCTGGCCGCTTCGCCGGGAATCGCACCGGGTCCGGCCTGAACCCGCAGCAGGCTGCCGCGGCGGAGGCGGGCCTGGCCATCGGTGCGCGCGTGCGCCACGCAAAATTCGGCGAGGGGGTGATCACCCAGTACGAGGGCGGCGGCGCCTCGGCCCGGGTCCAGGTCCACTTCGCCAACGGCGGCGCCAAGTGGCTGGTGCTCAGCTTCGCCCGCCTCGAGCCCCTGCCCTGATCACCGCCAAGCCCCCCGTAGGAGCGGCCTCCGGCCGCGATCGGACGGGGGGCCACAGCCGGACGGTTCAGGCCCCGCCGGCGGCCATGTTGCGGAGCAGGTGCACGCTGAACATGCCTTTGCGGTCGGTCCAGGCGCCCACGGAATCCATGCCGGCGCGGCGGGCCAGGTCCTGGAATTCTTCGATGCGGTACTTGTAGGAATTCTCGGTGTGGATCGTTTCGCCCGCACTGAAATCGAAGACCTCGCCGGCGACGCGCACCTGCTGATCGCGCAGGCTCAACAGGTGCATCTCCACCCGGCCCAGCGGCTCGTTAAAGCCCGCGCGGTGCGCCCAGGCGTCCAGGTCGAAGTCCGCCTCCAGTTCGCGGTTCATCCGCTCGAGCAGATTCAGATTGAACGCCGCGGTCGCACCCGCCGCGTCGTCGTAGGCCGCGTCGAGCACGGCCTTGTCCTTGCGCAGGTCAACGCCGATCAGCAGGAAACCGCCGGGACCGACCAGCTCCGCCACCGCGGCGATGAAGTCCACCGCGGCGTCGGGATCGAAGTTTCCGATGCTGGAGCCGGGAAAGAAGGCCACCCTCGGCCCCTCGGGCGCACCCGGCGGCAGCTCCATCTGCTGGGTGAAGTCGGCATGCGCTGCGTGCACCTCCAGCCAGGGAAATTCCGCCGCCAACTCCTGCGCCGCCGCGTGCAGGTGGTCGCGGGAGATGTCCATCGGGACGTAGGCGACCGGCTCCAGTCCGCCGAGGAGGATGCGCACCTTGGCGCAACTGCCGCCGCCCGGTTCCACCAGCAGGCTGCCGGTACCGATGCATTCCGCGATCTCGCCGGCGCGGGTCTCGAGGATCTCCATCTCCGAGCGGGTCGGATAGTACTCGGCCGTCGCGGTGATGGCATCGAAGAGTTGCGACCCGCGCTCGTCGTAGAAAAACTTCGGCGGGATCCTGCGCGGTCTTTGGCGCAGCCCGGCGACGGCCTCGTGCCGGAAATCGGCCAACGTGGGATGCAGGTCGTGAAACTGGATGTTGGGTCGGGGTATTGCGGAAGGCACGTTCGCTTCTCCAGGTTTGCGGACTTGAAGGACGTTCGCTACGTTAATGTGAAAATACAGCCACGGAAGAGCACGGATGCACACGGAATGGATCGTGAACGCCTATTTTTCCTCATTATCACGAATCCTCCGCAGGCCGGGAACATCGCATGGATCGCAGTGAAGCCGCCAACACCTTCGTCTGCAACGCAGCCTCCTACAAGGGCAAGGACCCGTGGGAGCTTGCCTTGCGCGCGAAGGGTCCTCTGCGGAGCTTTCGTGATCATCAGGTTATTTTTGATGACTTCCGTGTGTGTCCGTGCTCTTCCGTGGCTCATTTTGATCCTTCAGGGCGCCGGGGACGGCGCTGCTTTGCGGCTTTGGGTGGGTGCCAGACCCGTCCGTTTACGCCGTTTGGGCGAATTCGACCTCCAGTTTGCGGCTTTTCATCGTCAGGGGTGGCGCAGGGCCCTGGGGTGTTTGTGCGCATAGGCCCCTGCCATTCGTCGCGCCGCCGTCATCCCTCGTTTTCGGCGGGCTCCGTGCCACGCACCATCAGGACCGAGATGCTCACCTTGCGCGCCAGGTTTTCCGCCACGCTGCCGAGGAACAGCCGGCGCACCCCGCGGCGACCGTGCGAGCCGACCACGAGCAGGTCGGCCTGGGACTCCTGGATCGCGCTGGCGATGAGATCGGAGTTGTGTTCGCCGTGCCCCCGGAGCAGTCGGGGCGTGGCCTTCACGCCGGCCTTCTCAGCCTGTTTCACCGCGCTTTCCAGGCAGGCCTCCGCATCGGTTCGGAGCACCTTTTTGAGCTCTTTTCGGGTGGTCGTGGTCATGCCCTTGGCGTGAAACACGTGCACCAGGTTCTCGTCGATCGCATGCGCGATCTCCAGCGTCGCGCCATGGATCTGGGCGAGAGAGATCGCCTCTTTCAACGCCTTGCGTGACGTCGGGCTGTCGTCGATCGCGACGAATATGTGTCGATACATGCTCTTCCTCTTCTCCTCGAAACAGAGCAGGGGGCCCCGGGTCCACCGGTTGCCCCTATGTTTAGGCCTTGGCGGGATTCAACATCAACCGCTGTAGCGCGAAGATGACCCCGGCGACACTGAGCCCGATGATATCCGACTGGAGCCCGCCGCCGATCATCGCCAGCGCGGCTCCCAACACCAGCCCGCGGATGATCCAGTTGATTCGCCCGAAGAACCAGCCCTGGATCGACGAGGCCAGCAGGTAAATCCCCAGTGCCGCGGTCAGGAAGGCATGGAGGTTCTCGTGCCACTCGCCCTGCATCAGCATCGGTGCCGAGTAGAAGAACATGAACGGCACCACGAACGCAGCCATGCCGATCTTGAAGCTCTCGACACTGGTGCGCATCGGATCCGAGCGTGCGATCGCAGCTCCCGCGTAAGCGGCGAGCGCCACCGGGGGCGTGATCGCCGACATCACCGCGAAATAGAAAATGAAGAAGTGCGCGGTCAGCGGATCGATGCCCAGCTGGATCAGGCCCGGCGCGATCACGCTTGCCGCGACCGCGTAGGCAGCCGTGGTGGGCATACCCATGCCGAGGATGATCGCCACCAGCATCGCGAAAAACAGCGCGAGGATCTGGCTTTGCCCCGCGACGGCGAGCAGCAGCGAGGAGAAGCGTACTCCGATGCCGGTCAGCGCGATCACGCCCACGATGACGCCCGCGGCGGCGCAGACGGCCACCAGCTGCAGCGACATCCGAGCGGCGATCTCCAGCGCGTAGGCGATCTGTTTCGGCCCCATGCGGAACGGGGTGAGCCAGCTCACCATCGCGGCAGACGCCATCGCCAGCGTTCCCGCGCGGATCACCGAGTACCCCATGAACAGCGCGCCGATCAGGATGATCACCGGGATGAACAGGTAGACGCGCCGTACCATCGTCGCGAACTTGGGCAGTTCGCTGCGCGGCAGGCCGCGCATGTTCATCTTCAGCGCCTCCTTGTCCACCATGAAATACACGGACAGGAAATACAGCGCGGCCGGGATGATCGCCGCGATCACGATGTCGGTGTAGGCGATGCCCGTGATCTCGGCCATGATGAAGGCCCCGGCCCCCATGATCGGCGGCAGGATCTGCCCGCCGGAGGAGGCCGCTGCTTCAACGGATGCGGCCGTCTGGGGCCGGTAGCCGACCCGCTTCATCAGCGGGATGGTCAGCGAGCCGGTGGACACCACGTTACCCGCCGAGGTCCCATTGATCATGCCCATCAGACCCGACGAGAACACCGCCACCTTGGCCGGGCCACCGCGTGCGCCGCCGGCCGCGGCGAAGGCGAAGTTCACGAAGTATTCGCCGACACGGCTCGCCTGCAGAAAGGCCGCAAAGGTGATGAACAGGATGATGTAGGTCGACGACACCGCAGTGGTCGGACCGAGGACGCCATTGTCGGTGTAGATGAAGGCGAAGAAGCGCGCGGGTGCGTAGCCGCGATGTTCGAGTACGCCGGGCAGCCAGGGGCCGACGAAGCCGTAGGCGATAAAGACCGCGACGATGATCACCAGCGGCAATCCCGCCAGCCGCCGCGTCATCTCCAGGATCAGCAGGATGCCCGCGATCGCTGCGTACATGTCGTTGGGATGCGGGAAGACGCTCGCCCGGAAACGCAGGAACTCGGCGTGCGAGATAATGTACAGGCCCACGGTGATCGCGGCGACCGCCAACAGCAGGTCGGGCATTGGCAACCGGCTGCGTTCGCGCACCGGGGAGGTCCAGGATGCCAGGATCGCGAGCACCGTCCCGACGATGATCGGATACCCGAAGGTTATCAGCATCTTGTCCGGCGGGGCACCGGTGGGAACGCGGTCGTCGGTGACCATCGCCCATGTGATCTGCAACAGCGCGGTGAAGATCGTGACCGCCGCAGGCAGCAGCAGCAGCCATTCCAGTTTCGTGATGGGGCGCTGCCCACGGTCCTGCTCGGGGAAGGCGCGCGCGGAAAAGAAGATGAAACCCAGCGCAAGGCCCCCAGACACGTGGATCAGTCGGTAGACCCAGGTTTCCAGGGGGTAGAGGTTCATCACCCCGATGTGGAAGGCGGTATAGAGGACGCAGGCGGTTGCGAACAGGACTCCGAGGATCCCGACGAATACGCGCTGGTTGGCCGTTACGACCTCGGCGTCGACGGCGCTGGAGGCGTGTGCCACGACCGGTACTGTCGGCTCCTGACCGGTGTCACGAGGTGCGGGATCGCCGGATGCGGAGCCCCGGGGTGCGTCGGTGGTCATCAGACCCCCTTCCGTATGATTTCGTCAGCGCAGGACAAGCGGGCCAGAGCCGCAGTCGTTGCAGTCTCTGGCCCGGTCCGTCAGACGCGCGGTTGCGTCAGCCCCGGAGTTCGTCGGGAATCGTGATTCCCTGTTCCTCGAAGTAACGCACCGCACCGGGGTGGAAGGGCAGGAAGCCGTTGTTGACCCAGTTCTCGGTCAGCGTGGCCCTGGCGGCCGCGTGGATCTGCAGCATCCGATCGTTGTTTTCGAGCACCAGCTTGGTGATCTCGTAAGCCAGGCTCTCCGGCATGTCGCGATGGGCGATCGCGAAGTTCCACATCGCTACCGTGGCGTCATCCTCTGTTTGTCCCGAGTAGGTGCCGGCCGGGATGGTGTACGCAGCGACCTCAGGGAAATTCTCGAGGATCTTCGCGTGTTCTTCCGGCGAGAATCCGAAGGTCCGAACGTCGGTTTCGGCCGCGAGTTGCGAGAATGCGCCGATCGGCACACCGGCCGCAAATGCGAAGGCGTCGATCAGGCCGTCCTTCAGCTGGCTGGCGGCGTCGGAAGCCCCGCTGAACGACGGGCGCACCCTAACGCCCAGCGTTTCGAAGAACCGCGGCCAGTAGGTGCCCGCGGTACCGCCGGCGGGACCCACGCTCACACGCTTGCCCTCAAGGTCGGCGATCGACCGGATGTTGGAGCGCCGCAGCGCGATGCCATGGAGCGGGGTTTCGTACATCGGAAACAGCGCCCGCACGTCGTTGTGCGGCATGCCCGGGGCCAGTTCGCTCCGGCCAGTCCAGGCCTCGTACATCGGGCCCATGGTCACCAGCCCGATCTGGTGCTCTTTCATCTGCACCAGCGTGGCGTTCTGCGTCGGGCCACCGGTGATCTCGCCGCTGGCATTGATGCCGAGCGACTCGCCGATGAAGCTGGCGAGCCCGTTGCCGTAGACGAAGTACACACCGCCGACGCTTGCCGTGCCGATGGTGATGTTGCGAGGCCAGTCAGTGCGGTCCTGTGCCATGGCGCCGGTCGCGGTGAGCGCGAGTGCGGTCGCCGCCACGATCACCCAGCGAGTCAGTCTGTGGTTCATGGTCGTTTTCTCCTCGTTCGGACCGTGCTCGCGGCTCGGCCCATTTTGTTTTGTACGGGATGGGGAAGCCCCGTCCCGCCAGTTCCCGGCCGGCTGACAGCGCCGTTGGACCGTCCTGGGAATGGACCGGTGGATGACCGGGAAGAACGTGTACCGTCCCGAAATCCTGCCGGAGCCTGGGATGCCAGGTTCACGAAATGGCGCCCCAGGCTCGGTCTGCCACACTTATAGCACCAGAATATCCGCGAAGTCTCGATTGTAGGATTCCGCCGCTCGGATATTCGCCGCGCCCGTCAGGGCCCGGGTGACGGTCAGGGGCGCGTCTGCAACCAGAAGGTCACGGGCCCGTCGTTGATCAGCCCGACCTGCATGTCGGCGCCGAAACGACCGCTCGCCACGATGGGGTGTGCGGACTGCGCCTGGGTCAGCAGCCGTTCGAACAGCGTGGCCCCGTGTTCCGGGCTGGCGGCGCGGCTGAAGCTGGGGCGCATGCCCTTCTGGGTGTCCGCGGCCAGCGTGAACTGCGGCACCAGCAGCAACCCGCCGCCGATCTCGCGCAGGCTCCGGTTCATCCGTCCCTGGTCATCGGGAAACACCCGATAGCCGAGCAGCCGCTCGAGCGTGCGGGCCACGGCCCGCGGCGTGTCCTCGGCCTCCACCGCGACCAGCGCGACCAGGCCGGGGCCGATCGCGCCGACGACTTCACTCTCGATCCGCACGCTGGCCTCGGATACCCGCTGGATCAGCGCGATCATCCCGTCTGCGCCGCGAGTGCGTCGGTCGCGGCGACCAGGCGTTGCGCGATGCCCGGCTCGGCCGCGGAGTGCCCGGCGTCGGGGACGATCTGGAGTTCCGCGCGCGGCCACGCCTGGTGCAGTGCCAGGGCCTGCTCCACCGGGCAGACGACATCGTACCGGCCGTGCACGATGAAGCCGGGGATCCCGGCGATCCGCCCGGCGTCGCGCAGCAGTTGATCCGGTTCCATGAAGCAGTCATGGACGAAGTAGTGGCACTCGATCCGCGCAAGGCTGACCGCCACCGCGGGTTCGGCGAAGTGGGCCAGTACGCCCGGGTTGGGACGCAGGCAGGAGGTGCGTCCCTCCCAGACCGACCAGGCCCGGGCCGCGGCCTCGCGCACGGCGCGATCGGGATCGGTCAGCCGGCGGTGAAAGGCCCGGACCATGTCGCCGTGCTCGGTAGCGGGGATCGCCGCCCGGTATTCCGCCCAGGCCTCCGGGAATAGCCGGTCCGCGCCGGACTGGTAGAACCACTGGATGTCCCGGGGGCGGCACAGGAAGATGCCGCGCAGGATCAGCCCCAGCACCCGCTCCGGATGGGCCTCGGCGTAGGCCAGACCCAGTGTCGATCCCCAGGAGCCGCCAAAGACCACCCAGCGCTCCACGTCGAGTCGATCGCGGAGCGCCTCGATGTCGGCAATCAGGTGCGGCGTGGTGTTCGCCTCGAGCCCGGCATGCGGGGTCGAGCGGCCCGCGCCGCGCTGGTCGAACAGCACGATGCGGTAGCGTTCCGGATCGAAGAAGCGCCGGTGCCAGGGCTCGCAGCCGGACCCGGGTCCCCCGTGCAGGAACAGCGCCGGGAGGCCGTCGGGGTTCCCGGATTCCTCCCAGTACAGTCGGTGGTCGTCGCCGACGTCCAGGCTGCCGGTGCGGCGGGCTTCGATCGGTGGGTACAGCGCATCCATCACGGCGTTTCCTCGCGGGGGGTGCAGCGCAGTGTGGCCAAAACCCGCACGCCTGAAAAGCCGTCGCGCGTCGGCTTCTGGCGGCGGCGGTGCGTTTCCGGGTATGTTCCCGCTCCATGAATATGCCCCGCGTCCCTGCGTCGATCCGCCGTCTCGCCGGCAAGGCGATCGCCGACTTCGACATGATCCGCGCCGGCGACCGCATCCTGGTCGGGCTTTCCGGCGGCAAGGATTCGCTGACCCTGCTCTGGCTGCTGCAGGATCTCGCCCGGCGCGCGCCGGTGCGGTTCGAGGTCGGCGCGGTGACCATCGATCCCGAGATCGAGGGCTTCGAGCCGGGGCGCCTGCGCGACGATCTCGGCGCGCATCGGATTCCCTATTTCTTCGTCTCCGAGCCCATCGCCGAACTCGCGGCCAGGCACATGGGCAAGGACTCCTTCTGCGCGTTCTGCTCGCGCATGAAGCGCGGACTGATCTACCGCACCGCGCGCGAACACGGCTACAACGTGATCGCCCTGGGGCAGCATCTCGACGATCTCGCCGAGAGCTTCCTGATGAGCGCCTTTCACGGCGGCCAGTTGCGCACGATGAAGGCCCACTACCGCATCGATGCGGGTGATCTGCGCGTGATCCGCCCCCTGGTTTACGTGCGCGAGCGGCAGACCCGCGACTTCGCCGCGGCGGCGGAACTCCCGGTGATCCTGGACAACTGCCCCGCCTGCTTCTCCAAGCCCACCCAGCGGGAACACATGAAGGCGCTGCTGGCGCGCGAGGAGGCCCTGCATCCGCGCCTGTTTCGCAACCTCCGGACCACCCTGGGACCGCTGATGCGCGAGGGTCTGCCGCCGGAAGAAGGCGCGGCGTCGTGAGGCTTGATGGGCCCATTCGTGCTGCACCTGCCGAAAAGGTCAGGTCGTGAAGGCGTTCGCGGATCCTGCGGCCACGGGCGCTTCGACACGACTGCGCAGCGCCGACTTCCCGGCGGCGTCCGCAGCGAGCGTCGCCCGCTCGTTCGTCGGGGGCCAGAAGTGACGCGGGGCAGGGCGGCCCGTCCGCGGGATCGCTGGCTGGGTAAGGTGTTGCAACTGCTGGCATTTCTGCCGCTGCCGTTGAACCATGCGCTGGGCGGGGCGCTAGGCTGGCTGGCCTGGCTGCTGCCTACGCGGATGGCCCGCATCGCCCGGATCAACATCGAACTCTGCTTTCCCGAGCAAAGTCGCGGCTGGCGCCGCAGCGTTGTGCGCCGCTCGCTGATGGAGATGGGCAAGGCGCTGACCGAGGCGCCCTGGCTGTGGCGCGCGAACCCGGACCGCCTGCGTTCCCTCGGGGCCTATCCTGCCGTCTGCGACCCCGCGGGCAGGCGTCCCGAGGGACAGGCACTGTTCCTGATCACGCCGCATCTCGGGTCCTGGGAGTTCGGGGGTCTGCACACCGCGACCTACGGCCCGATGACCACCCTGTACAGCCCGTTGCCCATCCCCGCGATCGACCGCTGGATCCGCGATGCGCGGGCGTCCACCGGAGCGCAGCTCGCCCCGGCGACGCGCGAGGGCCTGCGCCAACTGAGGGCCGCGCGCGACCGCGGGGAGATGATCGGCATGCTGCCCGACCAGAGTCCGCGGCGCGCCACCGGCGCGTTCGCGCCCTTCTTCGGTCATCCCGCGCTGACCATGACCCTGCTGCCGCGCCTGCTGCGCGGACGCGACGACCGCGTGGTGTTCGTCTTCGCGGAGCGCCTGCCGCGTGGGCGCGGGTTCCGCTACCACGAACTCGAGGCCGGCCCAGAGATCGCCGATCCCGACCCCCGGCGCGCCGCCGCCGAGATCAACCGCCTGGTCGAGGCCCTGGTGCGGCAGTGCCCGGAGCAGTACAACTGGGTCTACAAGCGCTTCCGGCCGGCCCCGTCTGGCGCCCCGGATCCGTACCGGCGCTAACTGTCATGGCCTCGGAGCGCGCCACCCCGAATGATGAAAGCGCAAGTGCCTATGGAGTGCGGCGGCTTGCGGCCGCTGTGGGGCGCCGGGGTCTCCCCGGCGCCGGATCGCGGAAGCGTCGGGCGGAAGCAAACTGTAGGTCGGGTTAGCCCAACGGGCGTAACCCGACGGGTCTCGCACCCACCCGTGGCCGCAGAGGAGCGTCGTCCCCGGCACGTCGGATTACGCTACGCTCACCCGACCTACAGAACTCCCGCACTCCATAAGCGCCAGCGTAGAGGGCAAGAGGCCGCAGGCCGTCATCCGCCGTCGCGGCCGTTACCCGACGCTGCCGTAGTGGACGGCGGAGCCGAGCCAGCGGCGGATCAGGATCTGGCTGCGCTGAGGGTCGGGGAAAACCTTCTGGGCCAGGCGCGTGGCGGCGTCCATCAGGTCCTGGTCGCGGCCCCAGTCAGCGACGCGGTAGGCTCGGTCGCCGGTCTGGCGGGTGCCCAGCATTTCCCCGGGGCCACGGATCTTCAGGTCCACCTCGGCGATCTCGAAGCCGTTGTCGGTACGGCGCATCGCCTCGAGCCGTTCCTGCGCGATCTCGCCCAGCGGCGGCCGGTACAGCAGCACGCAGGCGCTGGCGCGGTGACCGCGTCCGACGCGCCCGCGCAGCTGGTGCAGTTGCGACAGCCCCATGCGCTCGGCGTTTTCGATGATCATCAGGCTGGCGTTCGGGACGTCGACCCCGACCTCGATCACTGTGGTCGCCACCAGCAGGTCGATCTCGCCGTCGCGGAAGGCTTCCATCACCAGGTCGCGGTCGCTGCCCTTCATGCGCCCGTGCACACGCTCGATGCGCAGGTGCGGCAACGCCGCGCGCAGGCGCTCGGTGGTCTCTTCGGCGGCCTCCGCCTCGAGGACGTCGGAGGCCTCCACCAGGGGGCAGACCCAGTAGGCCTGAATGCCCTCGCCGCAGGCGACGCGGATGCGCTCGATCACCTCGTCGCGGCGCTCGTTGCTGATCAACGCGGTCTTCACCGGGGTGCGGCCCGGCGGGCGCTCGTCCAGCACCGATTGGTCCAGGTCCGCGTACAGCGACATCGCCAGCGTGCGCGGGATCGGCGTTGCGGTCATGATCAGCTGGTGCGGCACCAGTCCGCTGCCCTTGTCGCGCAGCGCCATGCGCTGGTGGACGCCGAAGCGGTGCTGCTCGTCGATGATCGCGAGCCCCAGTCGGGCGAAGGCGACCTGATCCTGGAACAGGGCGTGGGTGCCGACGGCCAGCTCCAGCTCCCCGGCGGCCAGCGCGTTCAGCAGGCCCTCGCGTTCGCTCTTGCGCTGGCGACCGCCGAGCCAGGCCAGGCCGATGCCCAGCGGGTCCAGCCAGGCGGCGAGGTTGCGTGCATGCTGCCGCGCCAGCAGTTCCGTGGGTGCCATGAACGCCACCTGGTAGCCCGCCTCGATGGCGGTGAGCGCGGCCGCGACCGCGACCAGCGTCTTGCCGGAGCCGACATCGCCCTGGAGCAGGCGGTTCATCGGCAGGTCGCGGGCCAGGTCGGCACGGATCTCCGCGATCGCGCGTTCCTGCGCCCGGGTCATGGTGAACGGCAGATCCTCGAGCAGCCGGGGCCACAGGGTCACGGCCGGGCGCAGGTTCGGCGCGCGCCCCTGCGGCCGGGAGCCGGCATTGATCATCAACGCCACCTGGTGTGCGCACAGCTCCTCCAGCACCAGGCGCGTCAGCGCCGGGCTGCGTCCCTGCGCGCTCCCCGGCTCCAGCAGGGCGGCGTTCGCCCAACCGGCCTCGGGCTGGTGCGCCTCGCGCAGCGCCTGGCCCAGCCCCGGCAGGCCCTGCCGCTGCAGTTCGGGCAGAACGTCCGGCAGGCGGTCCGCCTCCGGAAGCACCGTGCCCACGAGGTCGCGCAGCAGGCGCTGCGAGAGGCCCTCGGCGGCCGGGTACACCGGGGTCAGCGCGGGTTCCAGCGGAGGCGCGGGGTCGCGCAGGATCCGGTACTCCGGGTGCACGCACTCCTGTGCCCCCGGCAGGCCCCGGATTTCGCCAAAGGCACGCACCCGGACCCCGGATGCGAAGGCCTTCTGCTGGGTGGCGCCAAAATGGAAGAAACGCAGCAGCAGGCGGGCGCCGCCGTCCTCCAGGTGCACCAGAAGCATGCGCCGGCGCCCGTGCGCGATCTCGGTTCCCGCGACCGTGCCCTCGAACAGGGCGGTGGCGCCGGAACGCAGCTGCTCCAGCGGCGTCAGGCGGGTGCGATCCTCGAACCGCAGCGGCAGGTGCAGCAGCAGGTCGTGCGCGCTGTGCAGCCCGAGGCGCGCGAGGCGCTCGGCCTGTTTCGGGCCCACGCCTTTCAGCGTGGTCAGCGAAGCGTCGAGATCCATTCGGCGCCGGTTTCCGGGGTGGTCCGTTCAGGCCTGGGACAGGTGCAGGATGGCGTCCATCTCGACCTCGGCCCCCTTCGGCAGCCCGGCCACGCCGATCGCGGCACGCGCCGGGTAGGGCTCGTTGAAATATTCGCTCATCACCTGGTTCACCAGCGGGAAGTGGCTGAGGTCGGTCAGGAAGACGTTGAGCTTGGCGACGTCGTCCAGCGACCCGCCGGCCGCCCGCGCCACGGCGGTGAGGTTGTCGAAGACCTGTCGGATCTGCAGCTCCATGTCGCCTTCGATCAGTTCCATCGTCGCCGGCTGCAGCGGGATCTGCCCCGAGAGGTACACGGTGTCACCGAAGCGCACCGCCTGGGAGTAGGTGCCGATGGCGGCCGGGGCGGCGTCGGTCTGAATGATCTGTCGCTTCATGCTGCGCATTCTCCATGGGGCGGTGGCCGAAACCGCCAAGATACCGGCCGCTGCGGCACCGCCGCAACGCGGGTCGACTCAGCCGCGGGCGCGCTGCACGCGGAGGACGTCGTTCAGACGGCGCAGCGAGCGGATGATCTGCGCCAGGTGGTGGCGGTCGCGCACCGTGATGGTGAACGTCATCGCGGTGGAGTGGCCGTCGCGCTCGTTGAAGGTGATGTGCTCGATGTTGGAGCCGTGGTCGGCGATCACCGAGGCCATCTCGGCGAGTGCGCCGCGGCGGTTGGCCGTCTGCGCGCGTACCGACACCGCGAACTCGGCGCCGGGCTCGCTCGACCACTCCAGCGCCACCGTGCGGTCGGCGCGTCCACGCTGCTCGGCGACGTTGCGGCAGTTCTCCCGGTGCACCACCAGACCGCGCCCCGCGCTGAGCAGGCCGATGACCGGGTCACCCGGGATCGGGTGGCAGCAACGCCCGTAGTTGACCACCAGTCCCTCGGTGCCCTTCACCGACAGCGGCGAGCCGGTGCCGTCGCAGAGGCGATCCGTTTCTTCCGCGGGATCCTGCCCGACCAGCTGCCGTGCCACCAGCGTGGCCATGCGGTTGCCCAGGCCGATCTCCACCAGCAGGCTGTCGATGTCAGGCAGCTTCATCTCGTCGAGCACCTGGTTCAGACGTACCGGGGAGATTTGCCCGAGGCTTTGGCTAAGCGTGGAAAGGGCCCTTTCCATCAGGCGCCGGCCGAGTACCATGGCCTCGTCGGTCTGCAGTGTCTTGAGGCTGTGGCGGATGCCCGAGCGGGCCCTGCCGGTGATCACGAAGGACAGCCAGGCCGGATTCGGGCGCGCACCCTTGGCCGTGACGATCTCCACCGTCTGCCCGCTCTGCAGGCGCGCGGACAGCGGTGCCAGCTGCCGGTCGACCTTTGCTGCAACGCAGCGGTTGCCGACATCGGAGTGCACCGCGTAGGCGAAGTCGATCGGGGTGGCCCCGCGCGGCAGCACCATGATCTCGCCCATCGGGGTGAAGGTGTAGACCTCGTCCGGGAACAGGTCGATCTTCACGTTCTCCAGGAACTCGATCGAGCTGCCGACGCTGTTCTGGATTTCGAGGACGTCCTTCAGCCAGTCGCGCGCCCGGCTCTGTGCGGTCATCGCGAGATCGGGGCCCGCCTTGTACTGCCAGTGCGCGGCGATGCCGCTCTCGGCGACCCGGTCCATTTCGGCGCTGCGGATCTGCACCTCGATCGGGCTGCCGTGAGGGCCGAACAGCACGGTGTGCAGCGACTGATAGCCGTTCGACTTCGGAATCGCGATGTAGTCCTTGAACCGTCCCGGCACCGGCTTGTAGAGGTTGTGCACGACGCCCAGCGCGCGATAGCAGGTATCGACGTCGGTCACCACGATGCGCACCGCGAACACATCGACCAATTCCTTGAACGAGTGGCGCTTCTCCTGCATCTTGCGGTAGATGCTGTAGAGGCCCTTCTCGCGCCCCATGATGCGTGCCTCGAGGCCGGACGACTCCATCCGGTTGGTGATCGCGGACTCGATCTTCTGCATCGGCTCGCGGCGGTGGCCGCGGGCACGCAGCACGGCCTGCTCCAGCACCGCGAAGCGCAAGGGGTGCTTGGCCGCGAACCCCAGTTGTTCCAGTTCCCGGCGAATCTTGTTCATGCCCAGGCGCTGGGCGATCGGCGCGTAGATCTCCAGCGTCTCGCCGGCGATGCGGCGGCGCTTGTCCGGTCGCATCACCCCGAGCGTGCGCATGTTGTGCAGGCGGTCGGCCAGCTTGATCAGGATCACCCGGATGTCCTGGGTGATCGCGAGCATCATTTTGCGGAAGTTCTCGGCCTGGGCCTCGGCCTTGGTGCGGAACTGCAGGTGGGTCAGCTTGGAGACCCCGTCGACCAGTTCCGCGACCTCCGTCCCGAATTCGGTGCGGATGCGCTCCTTGCTGGTCGCGGTGTCCTCCATCACGTCGTGCAGGATCGCGGCGACGATGGCCTTGTGGTCCATCCGCATCTCGCCCATGGTCCGGGCAACCGCCAGCGGATGGTAGATGTACGGCTCCCCGGTCTGCCGCGTCTGTCCCTCGTGCGCCTCGGCCCCGAACAGGTAGGCCCGGTAGACCTCGTGGATCTGGTCCGGCTCGAGGTAGGACTCGAGCTCAGCGCACAGGTCGCTGATCAGGAATCGCGTGGAGTCGGTGGACGGTGTGGAGACGGCCCCGACGATCGGAAGCGCGGAGCTCATCGGGTGTTGGGGCTAGCGCTCGTCGGCGTCCAGCTGCTCCAGGTGCCGAATGGTGCTGAAGTCCAGCATTTGCGGCTGCGGGCGCTCGTCCGGCTCGTCGAAAACCTCCGGCCCGACCAGACCCTCGGCGATCTCGCGCAGGGCGATCACGGTGGGCTTGTCGTTGTCGTCCGGCACCCGCGGCTCCTTGCCGTGGGCGAGGTGGCGGGCGCGGCGCGCGGCCATCAGCACGAGTTCGAATCGGTTGTCGACGTTTTCGAGGCAGTCCTCGACGGTGATGCGGGCCATTTCAACTCCAGAATGAAAAAGTTATGACCCGTCATCTTACGCCGAGGCGGGCGCCCCCGCCAACAAGGACTTGATCATTGCGCGGTTGCGGATGGCCTGCTCCGCGGTGCGCAGCCGGTTGGCCCGGAAGATACTGGCCAGATCGCGCACGGCCTGATCGAAATCGGTATTCACGACGGTATAGTCGTATTCATCGAAATGGGTGCTGTCCGACTCGGCATCCCGTAACCGGCGCTGGATCACCGCCTCGTCGTCCTGTCCGCGTCCGCGCAGGCGCCGCTCGAGTTCGGCACGCGAAGGCGGCAGGATGAACACCGACTGGCACTCGGGGATCGCGGCCCTGACCTGGCGCGCACCCTGCCAGTCGATCTCCAGGATCACGTCCTTTCCCGCATCCATCTGCCCGGCGACCGCGGCGCGCGAGGTGCCGTAGAAGTTGTCGAAGACCTTCGCGTGCTCGAGCAGATCGCCGGCCTCGATCATGTCGAGGAAGTTCTCCGCGCTGACGAAATGATAGTGCTGCCCGTCGACCTCGCCGGGGCGCGGCTTGCGGGTCGTGTGCGACACCGACAGCACCACGTCGTCGAGTTCCTGCAGCAAGGACGCGACCACGCTGGTCTTGCCGGCCCCCGAGGGCGCGGAGACGATGTAAAGCGTGCCTCGCGGCGTCGCGCTGGATTCGGTCATGGTGGTCTCCATGGCATGGGATCGGGGCCGAGAGTGTACTCACCCGCCCGTGCCGGCCGCCACCGAACGCCGGCGGTTTTGGCGCCGACTGCACCAGTCGGGGGCATTTCTGTTCCTGTTTGACGCCGCCGCGGAATACGATTGGATTTCGCTGCGTAACGCGGCATCGACGACTGGGGCGGTTGATGTGATGTCGCCGCCGCGGAATGCCACTCGACTCCGTCGCGTCAACTGGGGAACAAACGAGTCCCCGGATCGACACCGGCGCGTGTCCCCAGCTCGTGTCTCCGGATCGGCACGGGCTCGGAATGCCGGCGAAGCCACGGCAAGCCACGACCGCAGGCCCGTCCGGCCTGCAAATTGCATGGAGGCGTACAGGCGTAACGCCTGGAGAAGAGAAGCGATGACCAAACCACCCGTCAGCGAAGAAATGCTCAACGCCTTCATCGATCGGCAACTCGCCCCGGACGACCGCCTGCGGGTCCTGCAGACGATCGCCAGCGACCACGACCACGGCCTTGTCCAGGAGATCTGCGAGCGCCAACGTGTCAAGGAACTCGTCGGCATGGCCTACCCCCAACCCGCACGCCCAGCCCGAACCCCACGCCACTGCGGCCTCCTCCCCTGGCGCTGGTGGCGCAAATAACCCTCCGGGGTCGGACCAAGCCGGCCCTCCGGGGTCGGACCAACGCAAGCCTCTGTTTCGAGAGAAGAATAGGCCCGTATTTCGGGTGTTTTTTGCGCTTAGAGCCCCATTTTTGCCGGTAAAAATGGCCCTCTAACGAGTCCGGGGCGCCTGGAACCGGTCTTGCGCACCGTATCGCATGTCGCCCCGTCCAGTCGTCGCTTACGGCGGCGGTTTTGGGGTCAAAAATGGCGCTCCAAGGCTCGTGAGACGGGGTAAAAGGGGGCGTGTTTTTATTCTTTTCAGATACTTGGCTTGGTCCGACCCCGGCGCGACCAGCAATGGTCTGCCAAGGTCCCTGGGAGAGCGCATTCGGTCATTTGCAGCCGGCGATCGCGACCAGAGGTTGCTCCTGCGAGAGGCGGGTGGTTTGGTAGGGGCGATCTCCGGCCGCGATGGGGGAGGCGCTTCCCTCGGGTTGTCACCGCTGCGCTCGGTCCCTCCGGCGCCTCAGCCCGGGGCGTGGTCGATATGGACGGCCAGCCAAATGCAAGGTGGATTAGCCGAGGTGTGCAGCACGCGGTGTGGCGTGTGCGCGGGGATGAAGCAGTGGTCGCCGGGCTTCAGGTGTATGCGCTGGCCGGCGACCCAGAGTTCGGCCTCGCCGTGCAGCAGGCAGACCCATTCGTCCTGGGACTGATCGTAGAGCGTCGACTCCGGTCGGGCGCTGCTGACGATGCGCTCGACGCGTACGTTCCGACAGCGCAGGATCTCCTCGAAGACCTCGCCGTCGTGCAGCGCCGGCAACGCGGCGAAGAGATTGCCGGGAATGACGCTGTTGGAATCGCTCATGGACCCTCTTGCAGGCTGGGTTGTCTAGACTTGCAAATCACCGTTTTCGTTGAAGCGAGCGTGCCCCAGGTGTTGGCCTTTCTCAAATGGATTTCTTCGATGGCCCTGGTCTTGGTCCTGGCGCCGGGTTTTGCCCAGGCGGGATTCGCCGTGGACCTGGACGGCGGCGATCGTCTGGACGTCTACGAGTTCGGTGCGGAAGGTGACGGGCCGCTGTTCCTGTGGCTGGTCAACCAGTACGGGGAACTGGAGACCCCGAATGCGCTGATCCAGACCCTGGCCGAGCGCGGCGCCACCGTCTGGCGCACCGATCTCCTGGACTCCCTGTTGCTCCAGCGCAGCAGCGATGCGATCCGAAACCTGGATGGCGCGCCCGTGGCCGCACTCCTCGACGCCGCCGTGCGTTCGGGGCGCGGCCCCATCGTTCTGGTGACCTGCGACCGCATGACCGTGCCGCTTTTGCGCGGGCTGCGGACCTGGCAGCAGCAGGCCGTGGATACCAGCGCTGTCGCCGGCGGGATCCTGCTGTTTCCCAACCTCTACCGCGGCACCCCGGTGGCCGGTGAGGAGCCGGAGCTGCTGGGCATCGTCGCCGCCACCAACATGCCGGTGGCCATCTTCCAGCCGGCGCTGGGCAGCAACCGCGAACGCCTCAGCCAGTTGCTGGAGACGTTCTACACGGCCGGCAGCCCGGCCTATGCGTGGATGATCGACCAGGTCCGTGACTACTACCTGCTGCATTCGGACGCGCCCGAAAACAAGGCCCTGGACACGACGACGGCTGGCGCCATGCCGCAGGAGGTGCGCCAGGCGATCATGGACACGCCGAACCAGTTGCTCGAGGCGGCGCGGCTGCTCGCCGTGGCTCCGCGCCCCACCGAGGTCGCAGCGCTCGACGAACGGGCCGAGGTGCCGATTGCCCCTGCCTACGGCCTGATCGAACGTGCGCCGCGCCCGGCGCCCGAGTACGCGCTGGTCGATGCCCGCGGTGACCACCACGAGCTTGCCGACAGCCTGGGCCGGGTCACGCTGG
>Ga0207421_10001192_pt1 | contig 33792 bp, 32 predicted proteins | sample SodLakKL_010_SED_4_FD_187542 | JGI IMG/M metagenome (GOLD analysis project Ga0207421, IMG submission 187542) | Alkaline sediment microbial communities from Lake Tanatar, Kulunda Steppe, Russia - 8KL_010_SED (SPAdes) (version 2) | ecosystem: Environmental > Aquatic > Non-marine Saline and...
CCATCAGATATGGTGATACCCTTGGAAGATGCGCTTCAGGAGTTCATACCGGGCGGACTAGGAGAACTGGAGGTGAAGATACTCAGCACCAGAGACCACAACCTTGACTTCGTCGGGATCGATAACTCAACGCCCGGTCCGGTGATGGTACAGGAGGCTTCACTCGTCAGCGCCATGTTGAACGGAGAAGAGGATGTTACCGACATCCTGCTGGAAGGTGACGGTGACATGGTGACCATCGTACCCGGCGAGCACATAATACTCACCTTCGAGATACCGGATCAAAATCCGGCACCGATATTTGCGGTTCGGGACTACATGCTGTTCTCCAGAGGATACTATCAGCTGTATGAGGGGGATAACCTATAATTTGGTTATAATATCCCCCTCTCTGAGTGATCCTGATCATATATTGGTCGGGAGCCTGATCCTATACTATAGTGAATGATGAATCCATATGGGAAAAATGGTATGATGCAAAGAGTGATTAGAATGTTAAGACACATTGATAGTTGGTAGCCGATTAGAAGATCAAAAGTATATCTAAAGTTTAGAACATAGCAATACATCACAATAGGAATATATGAACTATAGTGGAAGACATAACATATTTGCAATTCGTTATGTCCTCCACTGCTAGTCAAAGACACAAAAACATTCATCAAAAGTTGTGTCTTTGACTATAAATCATATTGGAGTGTTAAACAGATACTAGTTAAAAAAATTGACTTGAAAGCAAATTCATCGGTTTTCTTGCAAAATGATTTGTATAAATTCATACCCGCGATCGTACCAGAGTTAATAGACTAAAGTCCAAGTGGGCAATGTAGATCATCGTATACTTTAACCGTAACTTATTTATCATCATAGACATAATATACAGGTAGATGGAAATGATCCGTAAGCATGTTTATTTCTCTGGTAAAGTGCAGGGCGTCTACTTCAGGTATAATACCAAGAAGAAGGCTGAAAAAGAAGGCGTGAATGGCTGGGTGAAAAACCTACAAGACGGACGGGTCGAAGCGATCTTCGAAGGTCCTAAAGATAGGGTCAGCGAGGTCGTTAGATGGTGTAAAGAAGAACAACCTCACGCAGTGGTCGGGGATGTAGAAGTACATGAGGAGGAATACCAAGGTGAGTTCGAGTCTTTCCGCATAAAACACTTATAAAAAAAAGGAAGAGGTTTCAGGAGACCTTTAGGTCTCCTCCACCGACTTTACCCTTCAGTTCTATCTCGATCTCCAGTTCCTTTTCGCCGTAGCCCTCGTATTCGATCTCGAGTTCGATGGGCTCTCTGAACTTGAATGGGATCTCCCACTCATCGGTTTTTACCGTGATCTCGTCGCCTTTTTTCATCTGTTCGCCCAGTGCGATCAAGAAATCCGCCACCTGTTCTTTACTTAGGTGTGTTTCCCATTCCATGTTTCCTTCTGTTATCACACGTCGGGTGCCTTCTTTTTCAGTTGGTATTTCTGCCATCTTTTATCACCGAAAGGACCAAATACATGTATACATATAAACTTTCTTAGTAATTTTATACGTGATAACCATGGATCCACTGGAAATATTAGGTTCGAAGTCCCGGTTGCAGATACTCCGTGCCCTCTCTAAGAGGGATCTGTACGTATCTGAGATCATGGAGATAGCCCGTATGGACGGTAAGACATGTAAACACCATCTGGATCGTCTGGAACGAGCAGGATTGATATCCTCCCGTATGGAAGGTCGTAGAAAATACTATTCGTTAAAAAAAGAGGTGTTACTTCACATCGCTCCATCACCCAACCGCAGGTACGAAGTTCACTTCACAGATATATGACCTCGAACACCGACACAGGAGGCACACCTTAAACTTATATAGTAATACAAGATAATACCTCCGATGACAACCGGAGATATAGTTGGAGTACTTTCTGTATATCTGTATGTTATCCTACTCATATTGATCTCTGAAAAGTTTCTCAAGAAGTACCCTGTTGTAGGAAGAAAATTCCTTCATCTGATGGTGGGAAATATCATCTTCATACTCCCTATCTTCGACAACCGTTGGGTGATGGTTTTATTAGCGGCGGCACCGTTCATCTTTTTGACATTCCTAATCAGTCCTTATTCACCTTTGAAGATCAAAAGTGGTACGTCCATCGCCGGTCACAGGTTGGGTTTGGTATATTACGCCATCTCGTGGACGGTCCTCGCGCTACTGTTCTTCCATCGTATGGAGGTGATAGCGGTGGGGATAATCGCCATGTCCTATGGAGATGCAATAGCCTCGCTGGTGGGTCAGAGGTGGGGTAAAAGGCAATACAACATCACCGGTGATCTAAAGAGCGTAGAGGGCTCCGCAGCCATGTTCGCATCAACATTGATCGCAATGATACTGTTTCTGCCCTACTATGGATCCTATCCGTCCATGTACTGGATCATACTGCCCATGACCGCTGTATTGGCCACCTTTGCTGAAGGTCTAGTTCCCAAAGGCTTAGACAATATTTCTGCATCTTTAGTTGCGGCAATATTTTATTATATGATGGTCTATGTGGTGATGTTATAATGCGGTTCATAGTTATCGATGGGTTGGATGCTGCCGGGAAGGACACCCATGCCCAGATGATCAAAGACCGATACGAGGATATGGGTGAAGATGTTATCTTAAGGTCTCATCCCTCATGCGATAATCCCTATGGGTACAGAGCCAAAGAGGCACTCCTTGGATGTGGAAAAAAGGATAAGATAAAAGCATCATCTTTTTATGCGCTGGATGTGATCCGATCGGTGAAGAAATATTATGGTAATGCGGACACATTGATCTTCGTCAGATATCTCTGTGGTGTGGCTTATCTGCCCAAACCCATTGACAAGTGTTTCTATGATGTTTTTAAAACCGTACTCCCCACTACGGATTATAAGTTCTTTTTGGACGTACATCCCCGAGAGTCAATGAAACGTATAGATTGCAGGGATGAAGTCGAGATGTTTGAGAACCTGCATTCTCTACGAAAGGTTCGAAACAAAGCCCTCAGACTCGTTAAGGATTGGTTCATAATTGACACGAATCAACCCATATACCAGGCCCAGAACGATATAAACACAGTCCTCGATGTGCTGGATGATGGGGCAAAACCCGATCCTAGAAAGATATCTAAAACACACAGCTTAAAAAGCAGCACCAGCTCTTACAGACGGTGATCTTCAGTAGATAGACCCTTCATTGAAATCGAAATTTTCCAAAGTATTCTTTAATCCATTCCTTTTACAGTGATCATGGATCCTTTCCCATGGGAGGAATCCCCATTGACCAACATCCCATCCTGGTATACCGCTCAGTTCTCCGTCCCTTAGGACCTTCGTCATGAAATCATCCACCTCAGCTTCACCGTCCGGTACGATGTTCAGGAAGATCGCCTTTTGAGCGTATTCATCGACCATCCTTACAATTTTCTGCGACCTTATGGACGAGAGTTTGTACGAACATTCTTGGTCAGGGTGCTGCTCGGTCGTCCTCAGATCCCTGATAAATCTGGTCTTATGATAAAGTCTGACGAATGGATTTTTACTTTTTGGATTGCTTCTATCCTTTCCGGAGAGGAACTTCTTGTACTCTTTAGATGTCCTCCAGCTCTCCTGCCCATGGATGGTTTCTCCTTCCACGAAGACCACTGTCTTGCCGCCACCCCCATCGACAAGAAGGACCGCGTCGGATCCACCGTACTCGTGAAAATTGGGTTGTATCAACACAATGACATCTCTTATGTCGATATCGATCTCATTAGACGGGTAAATCGCTTCGGAAAGCAGAGTTCTCGTATGAAACCCATCTCTATCTGAAAGTGCTATCTCGTAGAGCAGAGAGTTTATCATACCTTCTTTAAAGAATCCTCTTATTTCCATACGTCTTCTCCGGGATACCAGAAGATACATACATCGGTTTGGTAAAAATGTTTTGTCTGTCCGGTATCCCCTTATTTTTGAAACACGACAGCGTGTTCATGCTTTGTGAACTCGAACCCACAAGCTAGGGAGGCATCTCTGATCTTCTTAGAACCTGTTTTTATGGTGATAAGATCCTTTTTCTCTAGAAGCATCCGCTCTACCCCTCTCAAAAATAGTTGACCCAGTCGATAAGCATCACCGGTGATGAAAGGTATGCTGATGAGATCGTAAGGTTCGTAGTGATCGAAGAAAACCACCCCTTGCAGATCATCCTCTCGGACAGAATAACATTTATCGCTCGATACCTCGCGCCGCAAAAGGTCTTTTGATATCTCGTCAGCGGTCCAATTAGGTATGTAAAGTCCTTTGTTGTCTTTGAACTCCTGTGAATCCATGACGATGTCTAACACATCACCAATATCCCTTTCAAGACCCGCTTTACTGACAAGATCAACCGATGATACATCTTCCCGGGAAAGTTTCAGAGAATAAAGTTCGAGATACAGCTCGAACCCGAATTCTTCAGCCAATCTGATGGTCTTTTCGTTCCCAGCTGATGTCATAAATCGCAGGTAAGAGCACTCCTCTTCGGCTTTAATCAGGTCGAGGAACCTTTTCACCATCTCCCTGCCGTAGCCGCACCCCTGATGTTCCGGGTGTACGCGGAGTCCTTCCAGCCATATAACTTGATTTTCCAGCTTCGTGTATTTATCCAGTGCGATGATCTTTCCGTCGGAAACGCCTTTGTAAAATCCCCCATCCTCTACCCAATCCTCGAAGACCTTGGGGATATAATCATGCCCTTCCCATATCCCGCTGCATAATCTTTCGACCTCTTCTTTATCTTTCATAGATACTTTTTGAAGCTCTAGATGCATTATACATCACACGGTACCCTTCATACTAGAATTTTATATCTCCCGATTCGATCTGTTTCATCAGTTGCTTCCTTATCCTTCGGTTGCCGCTGAATCCTTTTATGGCCTTTTTAGCTTTCTTGTAATGTGCCAGCAATTCCCTGACATCCTTGGTGGTGCAGCCGCTCCCTCGAGCGATACGTTTTACACGTTCACGTTTCAGTAAAGAAGGATTCTCCATCTCCTCTTCAGTCATACTATCCATCATGATCCTGAATGACCGTAGTTTCTGTTGAGTATCCAGCATGTCTTCGTCGGAGATCCGATTGCCACCCATGGGAAGCATATCCATTATCTTCTGAAGAGGTCCGACACCGGCGAGCATCTCCATCTGCTCGTACATGTCCTTGAGGTTGAACTCTCCAGAAAGCATGCGCTTCGTCGTCCGTTCCGCTTTTTCTTCGTCTAATACCTCTTCGGCTTTCTCCAGCAGTCCCTGGATATCCCCCATTCCTAGAAGTCTGGATATGAACCGTTTTGGATCGAACTTCTCCATATCCCTTATCCTTTCTCCGGTACCCATGAACACTACCGGTGCGTCCGTGGCCGCCACGGCACTGAGCGCACCTCCACCTTTAGCACTACCGTCGATCTTGGTGATGATAGTCTTCGTAACGCCCACTGCATCGTGGAAGGCTTCAGCCTGAGGACCGGCCTGCTGACCCACCGAAGCATCTATGGTAAGGATTATCTCGTCGGGGTCTGCAACTCTTTTAATGCGCTTGATCTCTTCGATCAACTCATCCTGCAGAGAGTGCCTACCCGATGTATCGATTATGACCACATCGAAGTCTTTGAATTTCTCTAACCCCTCACGCACAACTTTGGGTGCTCGTTTTGCATCGGGTGAACCGTAAACCGGAACTCCGGCATCCTCCGCCACTTGTTCTAACTGCTGATAAGCCGCCGGCCGGTGTGTATCTCCGGCTACTAACGCGGTGTTCAACCCTCTCTTCTGAAAGTATGCACCGAGTTTACCACAGGTCGTGGTCTTCCCATTACCGTACAGACCGACCATCATGATCGTCTGTGGTTTCAACTTGAGTTCGACCCCATCTCCCAATATGTTAACGAATTCCTCGTATATGATCCTGATAACGTGTTCTTTGGATGTCATGCCGGCCGGAGGTTTTTCTGTCAATGCCCTTTCTTTCAGTTTTTGGGAAAGGTCAAGGGCTAGGTTGACGTTCATGTCGGACTCTATCATAGCACGCTGAACATCTTTGACCACCTCCGACACCAGTTTTTTATCTACATGACTAGCGTTAGCTACCCTTTTCATGGCGTTTTGCAGTCCATCCTTGAGCTTGTCTAATGCCATCGCCTTATGATTACGACCACTATGTTATTAATCTTTTTATCAACTGGAGAGATCTGATACGGTGTGGGTCTCACTGAACGCCGTTTTACTCGTTCACATAGTCCCATGGATATACGGGGTGCAAATGATCAAAATAACCTCCGATAAACCCACATTTGTGTCAAAAGTTTATTTAGACCTATGGATATACGTCAGGTCGAGATAACATGAACTTAGCGCTGGACTCTTTACTATTGGGTATGATGGTCGTAATAGCCGCAACCGGCCTCTTGTTCACGCTCCTGGCATACCTCAGTTCAAGATCTAAACGTGTGCTTATACTTTTGAGCGTGTTCTCGATGTTCCTGGTGAAAGGGATACTATTGGTGATATCGGATCTGAGTGATTTACTCGATCTGTCCAGGTTACCAGCTGCGGTTTTGGTGATCGATATAGTGGTCATGGGGATGTTGATACTCTCAGGATTCTTGGAGTGATACTCTTTGTCCTCGGATAAGATCGAGCTGGAACCTAGAAAGAAAATATACGAAGCGATAAAAGATAATCCAGGTTCACATCTTCGTCAGTTAGATCGTATCTTGGACATTCCACTGGGGACCATACGATATCATATCCGGGTACTGACCAAACGTTCTCTGGTGATATCCCGTAAAGAGGGTAAATACAAACGATTCTACGTTAAGGGTGAGATAGATCGGAGCGATAAAGACAGATTAGCCGTGCTGCGTAAAGAGCTGCCCAGGACCATAATATTGTTCCTTATGGAGTACCCAGGATCAACGCATAAAGAGATATCCGAGGTGATGGATGTGGCTCCATCAACCCTCTCATACCATCTAAAGAGGCTCCGGGACAAGGACATAATAATCCGCGAAGACAACCGTTATAAAGTTAAAGACGAGGAAGCCATAGCTAACCTGTTGATACAGTACCGCCGCACCTTCCTGGACAGTTTGGTGGACAGATTCGCGCGTATGTGGACACGTAGAGAGGAAAAATAAATATCTGTGTTAAACCATTGTACAACCGTGACAAAGATGGTTGAAGGAAAAAGCAGCGATGGAAGGACGACCTTCAATGAGATAAAAGGTATCAAAGTTTATGATGCGGAGGGGGAACTTTTTGGCCATGTGGACGACATCGAGATCAACAAAACCACCATGATACCCACCCACTTGATAATGCACAAAGGCTTTTTTGGTGAACATTTCAGGATAAACATAAAGTACATCGAGAAGATCGAAGGGGATAGGATACTCCTTTGGATATCTCCGATCAAAAACCTGGTAGGCACTAAAGTCACAGATTCACGAGGTACGGATATCGGCTGTGTGAAACACGCGACCAAGGGAAAAGATGGTAAACTCGAGTACATACGGGTGGCCGTTCGGACCGTTAAAACCAAGAAGGAGGGGCGTGAGATAAATAGGTATATCGTACCCATAATGCCATTCGAAGACATGAGCCTGTCTCTCCCGACCGCACCAGAAGGTAGTTATGCGACCGATGTGGATCTTATGACCGAAAGGTTGACCATCAGTGCAAACGACATCAAGGATATACACAAGAACAGGATAGTGCTCAAGCGGAGAAAGGACGAGTATATCTCCGAACTCGATGATAAATAAATCTTATATCCCTCTTTTCCATACTGTCAGTCGATAATATGAAAGTACTCACAGTCGGCGGCGGTGCCAGAGAGCACGCCATTGTTAAAGCGCTGGTCAGGGATGGAGCTGAGGTTTACGCCTCCATGTCCAACAGAAATCCGGGTATAGCTGAACTATCAGAAGATTTTATCATCCAGTCCGATACTGATGTTGGATCTATAACCGAATGGGCGGTCAAGATGGATGTGGATATGGCGGTGATAGGTCCTGAGGCACCCTTGGGCGAAGGCATCGTGGATGAACTAGAAGATAATGGTATATCGTGTGCAAGCCCCAACAGGGATGCTGCTCAGATAGAGATATCCAAGGAATTCATGCGAGATCTGATGAAGAAATACGAACTACCGGGTCGAGTGGATTATGAAGTCTTCGATGATATCGTGGCCATAGAGGACTTCTTAGCACATTACGAAGGTGACCTCGTTGTAAAACCGGTCGGACTGACCGGTGGTAAAGGTGTGAAGGTCATGGGAGAACATCTAGATGATAAACGGGATGTGATCGATTACTGCCGTAAAGTTCTGGAGCAGGAGATCGGCGGAGAATCTAAGGTGATCCTCGAAGAGAAACTCGAAGGCGAGGAATTCACTCTGCAGGTTTTCACGGATGGAGTTAGCCTGATACCGACACCTCTGGTACAAGATCATAAAAGACTTTACGAAGGTGACGAGGGTCCCAACACCGGTGGGATGGGTTCTTATTCACAAGCAGACGGACTACTACCTTTCGTTGATGAAGAAGTATATGAAAGCAGTACAGAGATAATCAAATCCACACTTCTGGCATTGGAGAAAGAGGGCTGTAGATACAAAGGTGTATTGTACGGACAGTTCATGCTCACCGCCAAGGGACCGAAGATAATAGAGTTCAACTGCAGATGGGGCGATCCCGAGGCGATGAATGTACTGCCTCTCTTAAGATCGGATTACGTCGAGTTATGCAGAGGTATGGCCGAAGGGGGTATCCAAGACATGGATGCCGAATTCGAGAAGAAATGTAGTGTATGTAAATACATAGTACCCGAAGGTTATGGCATAGAATCCGTGCCGGGCAACAAACTCGAGGTGGACGTGGATGGTATAGAGGAAGCCGGTGCTCAACTTTTCTACGCATCGGTCGATGAAAAAGATGGTGATATCTATACTACTACATCCCGATCGCTCGCGGTAGTGGGCTTTGCCGAAGAAATGTCAGATGCCGAGAGGGCCAGCGAAGAAGCTCTCTCTTGTGTAAAAGGGAAAGGGATACACATGCGCCATGATATCGGAAAGCCTGAAAGCATAAGGCGCAAGGTGGAACACATGGAAGAGGTATGGGGTGATAGATGATGTCAGATATAGATACTCTAGCCTCCATAGTAGGGGACATCGGAGACACTTTGGACGATAAAGACACGGTCAGAGAACTGGCACTCAAATCTTCACGCACCATTGAACGCTTATCACGCCAGATGATACAAAAGATACACAACGGTGAGGCTTCTAGGGAGCTGTTCAACGAAGCCATCCAAGAGGTGACCAAAGTGAAGAGCATCGTAGAGGATTATCCCGAATTACATCACTCCGGTTTTTTGAGAAACGGCTTTCAGGAGCTGGCTGAAGCTCATATCCTGTGGGCGATAGATAAAGGAGAAGAGCCCTTAAGTCCTAAAGAACTGGACATCACTCCGGATTCCTACCTGATCGGGTTAGGCGACGTGGTCGGAGAATTAAGACGTATGATACTCGACTCCCTGATAAACGGTGACATAGATGGTGCCAAAGACCTCATGAAGAAGATGGAACGGATAAAGGACATGTTGATGGATTTTGACTATCCCAACGCCATCGTTCCGATAAAGCACAAACAGGATATCGCCAGGGACCTCGTGGAGAAGACACGCGGTGATATCGCCACTTACATAACCAACGATAAGTTGAGACAAAAGATGGATGACATGTTACAGCGATTATGAACGTTCTCGGGAAAATATCACTTCTTTCCTGCTTACGATCTTGAAGACCCGATGATAGGGTATCTGCCCCCTCTCGAGATATATGAACGACCTGCCTAGATCCTCTATCTCATCACCCTTGATCACCTTGAAGTCACCCGGTGCACCTCTATGTACATAATAAACCTCACATCCAGCGAGACTCTTATCTTCTCTCCACTTCAATTCGTTGAGTACATCTCTCGCCGTTCGCATGTTCTTCCATGGTAGAATGCATAAAAAAACCTGATGGTTGGAGCAAAATTTTTATATAACCGAAGCCCACATGTCTAATCGATGTCACCGAAACAAAAGGGCGGTGGATTTCATTCCTCCGCAGGGTTGATGCGATACTTCGACGAGGAGGAATCGAAAGGTCCCAAACTCGACCATAGACTGGTCATGATCATGGGTATAGCGTGCCTTGTGATAATCGAACTAGCAAAATGGCGTTGGCCAGTTTGAGCTAACACAGATATTCTTTACAGATTTTTTTCTTCTCGATCACTTTCTCCAGATCGGGTACGATCTCTAAGGACAGCTCATAAGCTTCCAGAGCTTCCTCGTATAGCTCCTTCTCAGTCAATATATCTCCCTTCAAGATCCATGCTTTCTCCATGTGTGGTTCGATGGACAGCACCTCGTTGAGACATTGGAGTGCTCCTCCCCATCTGTCCATCTCGTGAAGTACCTTAGCTTTCGTGAACCAGGCTTCGATGGATTCGGCATCTTTTTCCAACGCACGATCGAGGATATCGTTCGCCTCCTGCAGCATCTGATTTTCCAGCAGTACTCTACCCTTCATCACGTAGGGCTCGATAAAACCGTCATCTCTGTTGACAGCTTGGTCATAAAACTGAATGGATCCCCCCCATCTTCCGCTGATACGGAGCTCCTCAGCCTTCAAGAACCATACCAGCGCTTCATCGGGTTTTGAATCTAACAATTCGTTCAAAAATTTCTCGGCCTCATCCGTCCTTTCTCTCGATAAAAGCAGTTCCACATAGGCTATCTTGACATCGTCGTTTTCTTCTATCTCCAAGGCTTTGTCAAGACATTCCATGGCTTCATCGTGTCTTCCCAACTCCATCAGTAGTCTGCCTTTGAAAAGATAAGGCCGCAGATCGTCATCCGACTTTTCGATGGCCAGGTCGTAGTATCTCTCAGCTTCCGATAACATATCCTGACAGACCTTCTCTCTAAAACGGGGACTGAACACCGGACTATTTGCCCTATCGGAAACGTAGGACAGTAGGTTTCCCACCTTCATATAGAGGCCGGGGAGCTGGGGCATCTTACCCTGTTTGTGATGTATCTCTTCCACAAGATAGAATATTTCACTCAATACTTTTAGGTCGGTAGGTGAAAAGTAAATCTCCATGATCTTATCCCTGTCTTCTGATATACCCATCTCAGCCATCATGTTATCGAGTAGCTCTAGGATGTCGTGATGGTCCTCAACATCATCTTCTATCTCCTCGTAAAAATCGATTATCTGGTCCATCACCATCTTGCCATCTTTGTAGATCACTTCACCCTCTGGATTCTCACCTATGGTCAGTACTGCCTTCGAGTTCTTTCGAAGCCGGTTGATCACAGGTTCACCGACCACAGGTGATGCAGCGATCCAGAATATATTCTCTGAAAAATGCTTTGTCGCACAGTCGTTACATATCATCTGTACTTCACTGGTCTCATTCTCACAACGGATACAAGATCTGTTCATTCAGTACAGGGAAACGATTCGATGCTTTTAAAATTATCCATAGTGTCTCTTGAACTCACTTTTTAACTCTCGTAAGGAGCCGTTGGCGATGGCGGTTTTAGCGTCCTCCATGAGTTCATTCATGAACCAAAGATTGTGTATGGTGGCAAACCTAAGGGCGGACAATTCTCTAGAACGGGATAGGTGGCTGACGAACGATCGACTATAATTTTCACATACTGGGCATCCGCAACTATCATCTAGGGGTCCGTGATCCTTGCGGTACCTACCCTTATCTATGGATATCTTCCCCTCCCAGGTCATGATGGTACCGTGTCGGGCGTTCCTCGTTGGGTAGGCACTGTCGAAGATATCTACTCCCCGCTCTATGGATTCCAGTATATCTAGAGGAGAACCCAATCCCATGAGATATCGAGGCCTGTCCGCCGGATACACCTTATCACAGATATCCACCATCCGGTACATATCTTCTTTCGGTTCTCCTATACTCAAACCACCGATGGCGTATCCCTGAAAACCGATATCCACCAATTCCTTACAGCTCCTGGTCCTCAATTCATCGACGATACCGCCCTGGGATATACAGAACGTGTCGTGTCCCATCCTCTTGCAGCGTTCCGCCCATCTTGTCGTTAGCTCTACAGACTTTACAAGAAGATCTCGTTCGGCAGGGTAAGGAGGGCAGTGATCAAGACACATTGATACATCGGCACCTAGATCGATCTGCAGCTCAATGTTCTCTTCGGGTGTCATCTTGATCGTACTTCCATCCACTTCAGATCTGAACCTTACACCTTCCTCCATTATATCTTGATCGAACCCAGCTCTGATCATCTGAAAACCGCCACTGTCCGTGAAGATGATCCCCGGCCAATTTATGTACCTATGGATACCACCGGCATCCTTGATAACGTCTGAACCCGGTTTGAGCAGTAGATGATAAGCATTGGCTATCAAAACATCGAACCCTATCTCATGGGCCTCTTCGTTAGACAGAGTTCTGACACTACCTCTGGTGGCCACCGGCATAAAGAACGGTGTTTCCGTTTCCTTTTCGTTCACCCTCATCATACCCTTTCTTGCTCTACCTTCCTTTTCAGTTATCTCGAAATCGATCATCCTTTACCCTCCAGAAGCATAGCGTCACCGAAACTGTAGAACCTATATCTTCTCTTCACCGCCTGTTCATACGCCTCTCTCAGCCGCTTCTCACCACCGAATGCATGTACCAACATAAGAGGTGTTGAACGGGGTAGATGAAAGTTAGTCAGGAACAAGTCCATACCAGATCGAAATTCATATCCCGGATAGATGTACAGGTCGGTCCATCCCTCACCGGGCTTCACCACCCCGTCTTGAGATACCGACTCAATGGCTCTGACAGTGGTCGTTCCTACCAAGATCACTCTTCTACCCTCTTCGTTAGCTCTTGTGACTGCCCGTGCCGTTCCCTTCGGGACCACGTAGTACTCCTCATCCATATGATGTTCTTCCACCTCATCGGTCCTGATGGGTATGAACGTGCCGGGACCTACGTGGAGGATGACATCGTGTATCTCCACGCCTTTATTCTCCAGTTCTTCCAGGATATCCTCTGTGAAGTGAAATCCGGCCGTGGGGGCAGCGATGGATCCCGATTCTTCAGCATAGACCGTTTGATATTGGTCGGGATCCGACAGTGATCTATCGATGTAAGGTGGTGTGGGCATCTCACCATGTTCCCGCATCACCCGACCACCGTTGGAGCACCTTACAAGAAAACGACCGCCGTGGAGGTGCTCGATCACCTCTAAATCGTGGTTTCCCACCGATATCTTGACCCCTTCCCTGATGTTACTGCCTTTGATCAAGCAATCCCAAATGTCGGTTTTACATTCGTTATACAGTAGTAATTCTACCTTCCCTCCGGTGTCTTTTTTACCGAGTAACCTCGCAGGTATCACCTTCGACCTATTCTTTACTAGCACATCCCCTTCTTTTAGTATGTCTGTGATGTTGTAAAACTTGAGGTGTTCGATCTTTTCTTTCCCCACGAACATCAATCTGGAATGGTCCCTAGGTTCTGCAGGCTCTTGGGCGATCAGATCATCGTCGAATTCGTAGTCGTATTCAGATACATCCATCATATGTGCATCCCTAACTACTACAAAAATATTTCACCCGTTTCGTCGGTTGCTTCTTTTATGTATAAACAAGAATAAGACTGCAAATATGGGAGGGAACAGGAGTGCTGTGTAAAACTGGGCGAACGGTCCGTCATTACCACCGGTAGCCGTGAACAAGATGAACCAAACCATCAGAGCTGATATGGTAGCTATCAAGGCGATGATCAACACTTCTGTCATCTTCATTGCACACCTATAAGTGTAAACAACTATATAAAATTGATTTATTTGTCATTTGGCGAAAAGATAAATCTATATATGACCACGTTTTCTCCCTGAAATATCAATCGCATACCCTATAGCCCCGTGGTGTAGCGGTCAATCATTTGAGGTTCTGGTCCTCGCGACGGCGGTTCGAATCCGCCCGGGGCTACTCATACTTTTCTATAAAACCTGTTCGAAGCCTGACCGTGTCCTACCAAAACCATATATATTTTATCGACCTTTGGAGGCAGCGTCGAAACCGTCACATCGGGCCCATAGGGTAGTCTGGATATCCTTTCGGCCTTCGGAGCCGAGGACTGGGGTTCGAATCCCCATGGGTCCGCTTTATTTTGGGATCATAGAACATCTTCGATACCCGCCATGGTCTTCTCGACTTTGTCTCTTCTTGCATTGTGACCCATGTGACCCACCCTCAGTACATCGTTCTTTAGCTGGCCTAAACTCGTTGCCACCCATATATCGTGTTTTCGAGCTAGGTCTCTTTGTACCTCCACGGCACGCCCATCTAACTTGAAAGCGGTCACAGTTGGGGATGATATCTTCTTATCTTCAGGATATAGTTCCAACCCCATCTCTTCGCCGAGTTCGATACATAGTTCAGAGCACACCCTATGTCTATGGAAAACATCTTCCAGCCCCTCTTCCAGTATGAGGTCTAACGATGCGTCGAGCCCGTACAGGTTGGAAACCATGTGTGTATAGGGGAATTCACCGTTCTCGTACCACATCTCTCTCCATATCTTAAAACTCGTGTAGAGGGTGGATGCATCCCTCTCCATTATCCGATCCCACGCGTCCGGACTCAAAGATACCGTCGTCAGCCCCGGTGGAGAGCTGAAACACTTTTGAGAGCCACCGATACACACATCCATCATGTCAACCGGTACGGAACAACCTCCAAGGGACGACACCGCATCCACCACGGTGATCACCCCTTGCTCTTTGGATCGCTGCAGTATCGGTTCCAGGTCGTTGATGACTCCGGTGGGAGTTTCACAGTGTACCATGGTGACGATCTTGTGGTCGTTATCTTCAAGAGCGGTTTCGACCATGTCCACATCGATCTCTTCGTTATAAGGTACTTTGCAGAGTGTAGGTTCTCCACCATACATCTTGACAAGATCGGCAAAACCGTCTCCAAATATACCGTTTGATATACAGATAACCTTATCTCCTTTATCCATCAGAGAAGCTATGCTCGCCTCCAAACCCAATATCCCTTCCCCAGCCAGGACAAGTACATCATCTTGGGTCCTATATATCTTCTTCAACTTTTCCTCGAGTTCCGAGTAGAATGATGCAAATTCCGGGTCTATATCTGGGTTCTGGATCCCTTTGGCCATGGCGTTCCTAACTCTGTGTGGGACCTCGGTCGGTCCCGGCGTCATCAACATCATGATAAGATATCACACACCTTACCAAAAGTATTTTTTGTTATCCTCTGATTCCAAAACCATGGATCGCCAAGAGATGAGGGAAATAGTCCTTCAGATCCTCGAGGCCGGGATAGAGGGAGCCGACCCGAGGTCGCTACTCTCACGTTTCGTCGACGGGAGTAAAATACGGTTACCTGGTGACTTGACATACGATCCCTCGGACTACGAGAAGGTAGTCCTTATAGGCGTAGGCAAGGCCTGTGAGAAGATGGCTGAAGCCTTCCAGGATTGGGAGTTCGATCAGGATCTGTTGATCACCGATAACAGGGCGCCCGAAAAAAGTTCGAAGTTCACCTTACGGAGATGCTCACATCCTCTTCCATCTCAAGAGAACCTGGATGCCTCAGAAGAAGCTCTATCCATATTAGATGGATGTGAAAATGCGCTCATCATAGTTCTGATCTCGGGAGGAGGCTCTTCGCTCTTCTGTCTTCCACCGCAGGGGATCACTCTGGATGATGTCATCCATCTGAACCGTATCCTACTATCCACCGGTGTGGACATACACGAGATGAACACCGTGAGAAAACATATATCTCGGGTCAAAGGAGGGAGGTTCGCAGAGTATGGTGAAAAGAAGGGGACGATGGTTTCCTTCATCCTTTCCGATGTTGTGGGTGATGAGCTCAGCGATATCGCTTCAGGGCCGACGGTAGGCGATGATACAACGTTTCAAGATGCCATCTCCGTATTAAAAAGGCATGATCTATGGGAAAAGACACCGGTTTCCATACGTGACCATCTTAAAAAAGGCAGAAACGGAGAGATAGAAGATACTCCTTCTGAGGTTAACGTACAGAACGTACTCATCGGCGGGAACAGGAACGCACTTGAAGCCGCTTCAGAGAAGGCAGCCTATTTAGGGATCAGACCCATGATCCTCACTTCTACAAACCAAGGTGAAGCGAAAGAAGTGGCTAAACTAGCTGCAGCCGTGGTCAAAGAGTGTCAAGACTATGAAGATCCAGTAAGGCCGCCGGTCGTATTTTTGATAGGCGGCGAGATGACCACCGGTCTTCCGGATGATTTTGAAGGATACAACGGAGGGCCAAATCGTGAGTTCGTTCTCTCCTTCGCCATCTCGATAAAAGATCGCTCGAACATCGCCGCTGCCGCTGTCGATACCGACGGAGTTGATGGTAAAGGAAAGGCGGGCGCCTTCGCGGACTGCGGCACCGTGGTGGAGAGCGAACATGACGCCCATTCGATGCTTTCCCAGCATAGGACGCAGGAGTTCTTCGATGGATCGGGAGGCTCTTTGGAGTTTCCAGTGAAGACCAATGTGAACGACTTGATAGTGATCTTTGTTCAAAAGTGATGGATCACACTTTCACCGACCCCTGCCCTTCAGCCTTATTACGGCTCACCTGATATCGATGTATATGAAGGAAGAATGTCCGAATTGTGGTGGTTCCGTCCATAATGCCGAGGGGTGCTGGATATGCTCATCATGCGGAAATTCAGGGTGTTAGATAACTCATTTACCATACTGTGCGATGGTTATCCCTACTACGATCACCATGCCTGCGATCAAAGTCTGTATGGCGATCACTTCGTCCAACAGTAGGTATGAAAAGATGGTTCCGAATAATGGTATGAGATATGAGAAAAGTACCTGTTTCGACAGCTGGCTGTTCATCAGAACCACATACCACATAAGAAGTGCTATCCCGTTGCAGATCAACCCTAAGAAAAGGACGATGAGCCACATGTCGAAGGTGATACCGCTCAATTGAGAGATCGGTTCCGTGGCCAAAGCGGTGGGTAAAAATAGTATGGAAGAGATGATCAATGCCAGGGTGATGATCAGCATGGGATCGTGATCAGTGAGTGCTTTTTTTGTCAGTACGCCTGATACAGCGTAGAATACCGCACTTGATAGTAAAAGTAAATTTCCGACTAATGTCGCTCCTTCCAATACCAGACCGCCTTGTGTCACCAGCAGTACTGTTCCGGAGAGTGCTAAACCCGCACCCAATCCTTTCATCCTACCGATGTATTCACCGAGGTACATGCTGGATAGGAAGATGGCGAATATCGGTGAAGTGGCCTGGATGATGGAGCTCAAAGAGGCTGCGGAAGATGGGTCCATCATCCCCATACCTACGTTTTGTGCTGCCAATGGTAAGTAAAACTGTGTCAAAGCTATTCCTATGAAAGGTATCGGATCTTTGAACAAAGGAGTGAAGGAATCTTGAAACCCGAATTTAAAAAATATAAAGATCGAAAGCGGTATCGCACCGAACAGTACCCTGAGGAGACCTAGGGTTAAAGGGTCGATGACATCCAACGCGACTTTTATAGCAGGAAAGGATAGGCCCCAGAGCAGCATCGAAATCACCAGTAGTGATAGGTTGAACGGATCCACTGTGGAGGGTATAGACCGTTTCTGCATGAGTAACCCGATAGAAAACATCAATAACTATCTTTGGATTGGTCTAACAATCCTTTTAGTGCGTTCTCTGCGTACACCCTAACCCATGGATCGTCGTCATCGGTCATATCTTTGATGTATCCTACCGTATCCCGGTCACCTATCTTACCAAGAGCACTCACGGCCTCTCCTCTGATCGTGGGATCGTCGTCGGATAGTAAAGGAACGATGTCATCTACGGCCACAGGATCGCCTATCTCCCCGAGAGACCACAGTGCGCATCTTTTGGTTTCAATATCTTCATCGTACAGAGGCCTTATCAGATCATATACGACCTCGTTGTTTTTTATCATGCCCAGTGCTCTGATCGCGGCTCTCTTCACCTGTGACTCTCCGTCTGAAAGTGCGGTGCGTATGTACTTAACCGATATATCGCCACCTAACTTACCCAACGCATCGGCGGAGTCCATCCTGACACCGGCGTTGTCGTGATTCAGAGCTCTGAGTAGTTCCAGGGTAGCTCTTTTATCTCCTAACTTTGCAAGAGCGTAGGCGGCTTCCTTTCTGACTTCGTGATTTTTATCGTATAAACTTTCGATCAAGCCCTCTAGGACTATGTTGTCCCCTATCTCACCCAGGGCCCAGATGGCCGTCTTTCTGAGTAGCGGATCGTCTTCGTACAGCAGTAATCTGTTCAGTTCTCTTACAGCTTTTTCATCTCCGATGGAACCCAATGTCCACGCAGCTAAACCCCTCATCATCGGATCCCCGTTTTCCAGGATATCAAGTAGTGGACCGACAGCATCTTTATGCCCTATCTCACCCAAAGCCTGCACCGTCGATCTCTGTATCCTTATATCTTCATGATTCAAATAGTCCAATATAATGGAGGCCCCTTCCTCTTCCCCTAACTCTCCAATGGCTTCAATTATCGAGATGGTGACGTCTTCATCTGCATCCTTCAGAGCGTTTTTTAAGTACTGGAGAGCTCTTGGATCTCCTAACTTTCCTAGAGCTTCCGCAGCCCTCTGTTTGACTATTTCTTCACCATGGATCAGGTAGTATGCGATCATCTTTGTACCGGATCTCGGAGATATCTTCGACAATATGTGTGCCGCACAACTCCTCACCGTGCTAGAATCGTCGTTTATCGACAACCGCACCAATTCTTTTGAGGCTTTATCCTTATCGCCGGTGTACTCCAGAGCTCTTATCCCTCCGACCCTCATCTGCTCGTCTTCGTCATATAGTGCGTTCTCCCTCAATTGCGAATGACCGTTTTCTCCAGATATCTCACCGAGTGTCCATAAAGCCAGACCTTTGATCAGGCTATCGTTACCATCTACGATTATCTCTTGCAGATACTCCTGGGAGTTTTCATCCTCCTTCAGGGTCTTTAAAACGGCTCCCCTTATGCCTTCGTCCTTGGTCTTTAGGGTTTCGAGTAGATCTCTGATGTCTACCTCCACATCTTCCTTACCAGCCATCCGATCCAGCGACTCCTTATCGTACAAGTTGAGATTTTGTGAGATGAATAAATAGCTTTCCCAAACAAATCTATTTATATGGCGGCTATATGTCTTTCTAGTGAGTTGAAAGACATGATATTATCCGATGGACAGATACTCGAACTCGTGGAAAAGGAACAGCTTATCTCTGAGGGATTCCATAAAGACAACCTTACTCCCAACGGATACGATGTGACCATAAAAGAGGTCTCTGTATTAGGATGGAGACCAGAGAGTCATGGTACGGCTGTTATCCCAAAGAAGACATGGTTCGCTATCTCTACAGAGGAGTACTTTCGATTCCCGTCTTATCTGGTTGGAGAGATATGGATACGGACCACGTGGGCCAGGAACGGTGTGGTCCCCTCTTTTGGTATGATCGACGCCGGATTCGAAGGAAATCTAACACTCAGTGCGTATAACACCTGCAAAGAGATAGAGGTACCCATCGGCGAAACTTTCGCTCAGATAGTATTTCATAGGCTTAGTCGAGACGCGGATAAAAAGTACTCCGAGCGTTCAGGCAACTATCAGGGGCAGCGTGGGGTAAAACTGTAAGAATCGATAGTCTTTTATGGGAGTTATCGATAGTGGGAATCACGGGATAAAATGAGCAAGATAACATTCAGCATAATAAAGGCCGACGTAGGTGGATACCCAGGACATGCGAACGTGCATCCTGAACTGATCGAGGTGGCTCAAGAAAATCTAAAGAAAAGCGATATCTTAGAAGATTTTCATGTGACACACTGTGGAGATGACCTGGAGTTATTGATGACTCACCGGAAAGGTGAGGACTCAGAAGAGATACATTCTCTGGCATGGGATACATTCCAAAAGGCCACGGAGAAGGCGAAGGAACTGGGTCTATATGGTGCCGGCCAAGATATGTTGTCCGATGCGTTTTCAGGCAATGTAAAGGGGATGGGACCCGGGGTAGCCGAGATGGAGTTCACACCGAGAAAGGCGGAACCCGTGGTGGCCTTTTTGATGGATAAGACTGAACCCGGTGCTTTCAACCTACCGATCTTCAAGATGTTTGCGGACCCGTTCAACACCGCCGGTCTTGTCATAGACCCTTCTTTACACAACGGATTCAGATTCGAGATATGGGATATCAAGGAATCCAAGAAGATCATAATGGAAACTCCAGAGGAGATATATGATATACTGGCACTGATCGGTGCAAAGGGTCGCTTCGTTATAAAGAGGGTTTTCCCCAAAGGTGACAAACTGCCCAACGACGAACCGGTCGCAGCGATAAGTACTGAAAAATTGTATCAGATAGCCGGTGAATACGTCGGTAAGGACGACCCTGTGGCACTGGTACGTGCACAGTCCGGTCTGCCTGCACTCGGTGAAGTACTTGAACCCTTCTCTCACGCGTTCTTGGTTTCAGGCTGGATGCGTGGAAGTCATAACGGTCCTATCATGCCCGTGGGTGTAAAAAACGCCATATGTACACGGTTCGACGGCCCACCGCGAGCAGTCGCCCTGGGCTTCCAGGTAAAAGATGGAAAGATGAATGGACCTGCAGATCTATTTGATGATCCTGCATTCGATCCGGTACGTGAGCAATCCGCTAGGATCGCTGACTATATGCGAAGACACGGTCCTTTCGAGCCACACCGATTACCACTGGAAGATATGGAATATACCACGCTCCCCGGAGTGATGAAGAATCTAAAGAGAAGATTCGAGTCGGTGGATTAAAAACAAAACCCCTTTTTCTTTTTTTACAACCTCGATGTTGCCATCTTTTCGAAGATCAGATCGAAGGGTTTGTCGGTAGAATCTATCTCGGCTTTGGTTATACCAAAGTTCGATAACTTTTCTTTAGAAGGTTCGATCCCTTTATCTGATAGTTCCCATCCCATTTCCTCTAGGAATGCATCCGTATCCCCATCTATGAGTACTACGGCCTCTTCGCTCCCGTCCGATAACCCCATCTTTATCAGTGCGTCCTTTATCTGCTCCTCGGCTGAAGCCCAAAGTATGGTCTCTATCTCGAGAGACTCCGCTATATTTGTGTCTGCATTGAAGCAAGCCACTGCTTTCCTGTAAGCCCATCTTATGTGCTCCTCGCTGATGACCATGGAGCAATCGAATATCTGGACCATATCGCAGCTCCTTTTCCTGTATGTTTCGATCTTTTTGAACAGATCTTTGGCCCGGGTAGTTTCAGGTATATTAACTCTGATCACCTCCATCATCGCCCCTCCTTAAAGATCTTGATGACGATCTTATCTCCTTCTTTCACACCTTTCAACGAGCTGATCATACCTCTGATCCCTCCTTCCAACATCTGTGCGGGAAAATTGCTCAGATGTATGTCCTTTCCATCTATCTGAAGAGAAACCCCATCTTTGGCAACCAGGCAGACCACGTCTTCGCCGCTGTATTTCGCTTCGGCCATGGTGTAGCAGTCCCGGTGACCGCACCTTCCGCAGTCGATCCCTGGTAATCTCTTGTATATGCGGTATATTTCGATCTTCTGGATGAGGTCGTGGATCACCGGTTCTATCTCCATACCTTCAGAAGCTTCGATACCGGGTAGGTCTTCGGATTTAAAACCCTCCACGATCACTATATCCGGATCGGTATGTCTCTTGATCATCTCGACTATCTCATGGATATCCATGGCTTCTTTGAAGATGAATGCGGTTTCCGATGCCGTCGAGAACACCACCGTCTCGGATCCGGACTCTGCATGTTTCCAGGTATCCGTTCCCTGATCATCGATGCTGTATTCACCCGAAGTATGTTTTACAGATGCTACAGTGTAGTCTTTCTCAGATAGTTCCTTTATTATCCTCGATGTAAAAGTGGTCTTACCACTATCTTTGTAACCCGTAACCGCGAACACGGGCGGTCTCTCGGTCATCTTCCCCTCATCCTGAAGCTGACTACCGGTTTTTTAGCCGCTTTTGTTTCGTCCACCCTTTTCACAGCCGTGTTGTGAGGGGCACTCTTGACTATCTCCGGGTCCTCATCCAAGATCTTCTTGACAGTGTCTGCGAAGTTGTCCAAGGTTTCCTTACGCTCGGTCTCTGTCGGCTCTATCATGAGTGCTTCTTCAACTATCAACGGGAAGTAGATAGTAGGTGCATGGTAGCCATGATCTGCCAATCGTTTAGCCAGATCAACGGTCTTCAGACCTTTATCTTTTAGTCGTTTACCGGATAAAACGAACTCGTGTTTTCTCAGAGATCTATAGGGCAGTTCAAGATGATCTTCCAGTAGTTTGCGCAGATAATTGCTGTTGAGTACCGCCCTCTCCGCACTTTTTTCTAACCCCTCTTTTCCCTGATAGACCAGATAAGCATAGGTCCTAAGGAGTACTGACCAGTTACCATAGAATCCCTTGACCCGTCCGATGGTGTTTTCAAGAGAGTGATCAAGATGATATCTATCGTTCTTTTTGGTCACTATAGGTACGGGCAGGTAGCTCCTCAACTTTTCACAGACACCCACGGGTCCGGACCCAGGTCCTCCTCCGCCGTGTGGTGAACTGAAGGTCTTGTGTAGGTTGAAGTGCATTATATCGAAGTTCATAGCGCCCGGGTTGCTCTTTCCCATTATGGCGTTGAGGTTCGCTCCATCGTAGTATAATAGCGCCCCGGCGTCGTGAACTATATCTGCAATCTCGAGAACATCTTCTTCGAAGATACCCAGTGTGTTTGGGTTGGTGAGCATGAAGGCGGCGGTATCTTCACCTACCGCTTCCTCAAGGGCTTTCAGATCGACGCAGCCGTCGTCGGAAGGTATCTCTATGGTCTTATAACCCAGCATAGCCGCCGTGGCGGGATTGGTCCCGTGGGCGGTGTCCGGTAGGACCACCTCCGTCCGGTCGTTTCCATTGTTTTTATGGTATTCATGAACTATAGCTAAACCGGTCATCTCCCCCTGTGCTCCCGCTGCGGGCTGCAGGGTGACCTCGGACATGCCGCCTATCTCAGCCAGCATCCTCTGCAGTTCGTACATTATCCGAAGGCAGCCTTGGATGTCTTCCTCGGGCTGAAGAGGGTGTACACCGGTGGCCTTGGGCTCTTTAGCGAGCATCTCAGTATATTTCGGATTGTACTTCATCGTGCATGAGCCCAGAGGATAAAATCCAGTGTCTATACCGTAGTTCATCTGTGACAATCGGGTGAAATGTCTTGCCACCTCGTATTCCGGAACATCCGGGATCAAGGGCGCCTCCTTTCGGGCTATGCTTTCAGGTAGTGGATTTTCTTCCACCATCCTCTCCTTAGAATGTTCTTCTATCAACAGATGTCGTGGGTATCTAGCTTGTCTGTATTCACTCATTCTCCCACCTCCTTCAAAAAGTCGATCAAACGGTCTATGTCCTCTTCACTGCACTTCTCTGTAACAGCGGTGAGCAGGGTAGGCTCAAGTTCGCTGAACCTCTCAGTATCTCCTCCTATGGCTAAACCCGGTAGAATATTTTTATCCTTATTCAATTCATCATGAATATCGCCTGGAAGTTCGACTGTGAATTCGTTGAAGAATTCTCCCTCGAACATCGGTGCCTTGAATCCGGATATCTGGTCTATCTTACGAGCCACCTCGTGGGCCTTTTCGTAATTCTCTCGAGCGATATCTTCCAGACCTTTTCCGCCCAATGCGAAACAGTGCACGGCGGAGGCCAAAGCCATCAAAGCCTGATTCGTACATATGTTGGATGTGGCCCTCTCCCTGCGTATGTGCTGCTCCCTTGTCTGTAGAGTCATACAGTAGGCCTTGTTTCCATCCATGTCTTCGGTCTCGCCGATCATACGACCAGGCATCCTTCGTATCTTCCTACCGCTGCATGCGAAGATACCTACCGTGGTACCGCCGAACGATGGGGGTATTCCAAGGGGCTGACTGTCTCCCACCGCTATATCTGCAGACCAGCTCGAAGGTGGTTCCATGAGCGTTAGGGCCAGGGGGTGGATCCCGGCTACCGAGACAGCTTTCGTGTCTTCTTTCATATCTGCGAAGAACTGCATATCCTCTTCAAGGACTCCGAAGAAGTTGGGTGATTCCACGTAAAATCCAAGGGTTTCGTCGTCTATCTTCTCTTTGAAGTCCTCTCTATCTATGGTCCCCTTCACCTCATCATAGGCCACTTCAACAAGAGATATATCCGTACCTCGCAGGTAATTCTTCAGTACCTGCTCCTTATCCCTGTGTATGTTCTTCGGCAACAGAAACTTGCTGCGTCTCCTTTTACCGATCCTCCCGGCCATGAGAACTGCTTCGGCTAATGCAGTTGGATGATCGTACATGCTGGTGTTGGCAGCTTCCATACCTGTGAGCTCACACACCAAGCTCTGGTACTCGAAGAGAGCTTGAAGCATACCCTGGCTCACCTCCGCTTGGTAGGGTGTGTAGGATGTATAGAACTCCGAACGTCCTATGATCTCGAAAACCACAGCCGGTACATAATGATCATAGATCCCTGCCCCCAGGAAGCATGCTTTTTCGTCGAGTGCTCGGTTTTCATTCAAGACCTTCCGTACGCTCCTGACCGTTTCCATCTCCGATTTACCTTCAGGCAGTTTTAGATCGGTCCTGACCGTTTCTGGCACATCGATAAATAGTTCATCGATCTCGTCGATGTCAAGATATTCCAGCATTTCTTCTGTTTCGCCCATGAATACACCGAACGGGGATATCAAACTCGGTAAAAAGATTTTGCCCCTCTGTGCAGCATGTATAACACACAAACCACCAGGTAATCTTTATTAATCCCCTGCAGATAACAGACATGATGCGTTCTGAGATCGAAGCAGAGGTATTGCAGAAGGTCAAGCCCGACGAGGAAGAGATGCGGGAAGTGAACCGGGTCGCCCAGGAATTGAAGGATGAACTCAGTTCCGTATCTGAAGGACGGTTCAGACCACTTTTAGTGGGTTCGGTGCCTAAAGGAACTTTCCACAAGGATCCAGACATCGATATGTTCATACTCTTTCCGGAGGAGACCCCTGTGGATGTGTTGAAAGAGATCGGCTTGAAGGTGGGAAGACAGGTGCTGGAGGATACCGAGGAAAAGTACGCCGAGCATCCCTACGTCCACGGAAGGTACAAGGGGTTCGACACGGATATAGTCCCCTGTTTCGAGGTAGGGGATATCGAAGATATGAGATCTTCCGTGGATAGGACTCCGTTACACACGGAATATGTGATGGCCCACCTGGAGGAAGAACAGAAGGACGAAGTCATACTTTTAAAAGCGTTCTTGAAAGGTATCGGTGCCTACAGTGCTGAGAACAAGGTACAGGGATTTTCTGGATATCTTTGCGAGCTTCTGATCCTGGAATACGGGGACTTTGGGTCCCTGCTAGAGGCAGGCGCAGGGTGGGATCGTGGGGAAGAACTTGGTCCCGAGTCCGAAAATAAGGCCTTTGACGCTCCTCTCACATTCAGGGACCCCGTCGATACGGATAGGAACGTTGCATCAGCCCTGTCGAGATACAATTTCGATCTATTCCGGTACGCATCCCGCTCTTACTTAGATCAACCTAGCATCGAATTCTTTTTCCCGAATCCCATACCCGAACTAAGTGAGGAAGAGCTGAAATATCGTATCCGTTCAAGAGGCACCGATTTCTTGGATCTATCGATACCCCGGCCAGATATAGTCGAAGATAACCTTTACCCTCAGGTGAGCAAAGCACATAGGGCCTTAACATATCATCTTGAAAGAAAGGACTTCAAGATCCTCCATGACCAGAACATAGTTACAGAGTCTGAAATACACATCCTTTTCGAATTCGAGCGTGCTACCTTACCATCGATAAAAAAACACCAAGGTCCTCCTATTGAGAACCCACACACTATTTCATTTGAAAATAAATATGGGGGTAATATATATATAGGTGATGGTAGGTTGATGGTTGATAGAAAAAGGCGAGTTAGAACCGCAAAACAAGCGATCAGGAAAGCGGTAAAAAAATTGGACCTAGGTAGCGATCTAAATGATTACTTCTTGGATGATTTAATGATATTTATTGGTAATGATATAGCTGAAAAGTATCCGTCAGTACTGAGTAAATTTATGGATAATAGATTACCCTGGAAACGATAGGCAATTATTCGATAGTTATACCAAATTCGTTATATAGTTTTATTGGCGCTTTTTTAGAACAGGTGTATAGAATGATGAAAAAGCTAGCGATCCTTGTCCTTTTCATAATGCTTGTATTTGGAACATTTTCCCCTATCTCCGTAGGTGAAAATACTGAGGATAACAGTGTTTTGCATGAAAATAACGAAACATCTGAATATAGTGAGGTAAAGAACAAAACATTTTACATGAGTAGGGTAGAGGACGCTGTAGATGTGGGATACAGGACAACAAAAGAGATGATCGACAGCACTTATCCTGTTGGAGCAGGAAATAAAACCGATCTTAGTTATTTTAGAGTACTTGTAGATTGGCACCTGTTTCCCACTTTAGCCGGCGAACTTACCCTTGATGGACCATCCTCTTTGACTGTATGGGCGAGATCTCCCCAAGGAGGTAATGTAGACATGACTTACAGACTAACTGAAATAGATCCTGATGGTGAAAAAAACATCGTGGGTGAAGGTGAGATTAGGACCTATGTGGAGACTGAATGGAGTATCCATGAGGTGCCTATCAGCATAGACAATCATACCGCATCGGAGGGATCTACATTGATGGTTACACTAGATATATGGGGTGATGCCTTTAGACAATATGAGATCGCTTATGGCGGTTACATAGAGGATGAAGAGGGAGACCCCTTCATGGCGGATACGAACGTGACTCTCCCGTGTTTGGATTATATACAAGTTTCTGATGTATACACGAAAGATAGTGAGGGCAATGTGACCGATGTATTTCATCCCGAAGCTCCGGATAAGAATATAACGATCCATGCCAATTTAACGAATCCATTTGGCGGATATGATATAAACTGGGTGAATCTCACCCTGGAAGGTCCGGATGGAGAGTTGAAGCTGGACAATGTTACGATGGAAAAAACTTACGGTGAATTCAATTCTTATGAAAGCAGGTATAAAATAACCTGGAATTATAGCGGAGAACCTGAGGGTGTATATCAAATCACAGTTCGAGGTGTGGATAATAATGGTATAGTGGAATGGAACTCAACCGGCCAGTTTGGAGGTCATGATGTTTATGGATACCATTCATTCCTGATCGGAGATCTAGATTTTTATGTTAATATAAAAGTAGTAGATGATCTAGGGATTCCTTTGGAAGATACCAAGATCAATCTCAAATTAGGTCCCCATACTATAATTGATAGCAGGGTGACTGATTCAGAAGGTATAGCAAATTTTACCGTTGCGAATGTTACTTATCATATCAGTGTATTTTGGCAGGACTCAGAAGTAACGACCAACAGAACTTTAGACGTGGGTGAGGTCGGTAGCAGACCTCGTGATGATCCATTTGAGGTCAAAGCGGCTATATTTTACTCTACCATTACGATTTTAGACGCAGAAGATGAACCGATCGAAGAAGCGAGTGTTTACATCACCCATCCAAATGGAACCACATCACAACCTCCTCTAATCACAAAAGAAGATGGTACATTCTCTTTAGATCAAACACCAGAGGGCTTGTATAGTATAGAAGTTTGGTGGAAGGGAAGGGAGGTTGGCATTTTTGAGATTGCTATAGATTGGGATAATATAGATCATTCGATCAACACCGAAGTCTATCATTTAGATGTTCTAATTTTGAGTGACGGAGGTCAGCCCCTTCCAGATGCCTTTTTTGTTCCCTATTACAATGATACTTTACTACCAGCTGATAGCTTGATCTCCGACGGTGAAGGACGAATAAATACCAGATTGCCGGGAGCGGAGTACCTATTCGAGATTTCTTGGAACGATGCAAGAGTTTACCAAGACACATATCATTTAGACTCTAGTCAAAGTTTAGAATTGACCGTCGAAGTATTCGATGTAGAGATAATTGTTTGGGATGATCTAGATGAACCAAACACAATCGAAGGGGTTGACGTTACTGCTATATATGAGGAAACTGGAAGAGAAATAGGCGTTGGTGTCACCGATCAGGATGGAAATGTCGTCTTTCAACTTGCAGAAGGTGGACATATACTCGAAGCTAGATGGCTGGGAGTTGAGATCGCCAGTGAAATAATAGATGTATCAAGAGATGATAGATTATTTGATATAACGGCCTCAGTATATGAACTGCAAATCCAAACCCTCGACCAAACACCTGCTCAGAACGTATTATCCGACTCGATTGTCAGTGTACAGATTGATGGAACCCAGGTAGAACGAGGAAGGGTTGATGAAGAGGGTTATTTTACCATGAGACTTCCACAGACGATTGTAGAAGTCGAAGTCCAGTGGAGAGGTATTAAAGTTTACAGCGGATCGTTAGAATTAGAGGATAATACTGAAGAGAAGTTATTGTGTGATGTATATCAACTAGGATTAACTGTGACTGATTCGAGTGGCGAAAATTTGGATGGAGCGGAGGTTTTAGTCCGCGATGAAGAAGGCGTCACTTTCCATGTGGATACTGTTACAAATGGTCACGCGTCCTTCCGACTTCCAATAGGCGAATGGACAGTGGAAACATATTGGAGAGATCAAAAGGTAGGCATTCAAACCTTCGCCATCAGTGAGGAAAACATAAATGAAAGTATAGAGGCTAGCGTGCATAACCTGGAAATATTCGTTACCGATAGAGATGAAGAACCACTCAAAGGTGCGGAAGTGATTCTTTACGATTCGGAAGGTAATCCCGTCGCTATTCAACAAACCGATAAGGCTGGCAGGGTAGGATTTATCCAATTGCCCGAGGGTGACTACGAGATAAGGACTCGATTTAAGAACACTTATCTTTTAAGTGAAGTTAATCAGGAAGAAATAACATCGATATCTCTCGACTCAAGTAAAAGTGTCAGCCAAACCTTCGAAGATTTCCCCCTTCCTTTCTATACTACCAACCTATTTTTTGTTGTTATTGTGTTGATGGCGGTGGTGATCGCCGGTATTTTAGTTCTTCTCAAAAAGAAAGAGGTGATCTAATATGTTAGGAAAATTGCTGAAAAATGATTCAAGAATGATGAAGTTGCTACCTGTCTTGGTAACTGTGATGCTTGTTGGACTGTCTCTTTCACCGATCGTAGAGGGAGTAAGATCCGAAGATATTTCGACCCAAGAGAAAATTACTGGAGAGGATCTGTGCTCCGACTCCGAGATCAAAGAAAAAACACTCTATCTTCACAATCAGACGACCGTAATAAACGAAGAGGAAGTCAAGACCATGAATACAACTATGGGTGAGGATAGAGAGATAACCGAATGGGACGATGAAGAAACCATCTATTTTGACTGGTATCTCTCCCCTTCATTTGCTGGCGACTTTATATTAAATGGTTCTATCACGATGGACATATGGATACAACTTACTGATATTGAAGGCCATAGAAATGAGGTGGATTTGACTATGAACTTATTTGAAGTAGGTCCCGATGGAGAGGTGTTTGATGAACCGATAGCAGTAGGTTTTGAGGAGTACGAAAACGTCCGCACGGTTTTTGATGAATATTCAATATCTGCGGAAGCTGACGAACACTTGTTATCAGCTGAATCGTCACTGAAGGTAGAAATAACTATTAGAACTCCAGGCGACGCAGTACCGAAGCGTATCGGCTTTGGAGATCCCGGTTATCCAAGTCGGTTATCTCTCGAAACAAGTACTTATATACAGATAGAAAATATGAAAGTACTTGACTCCGATTTCAATGAGACATATGATTTTAGTTTCGAAGAGGACAAAACAGTACATTTCAACGCATCAGTTGTAAACCCGTTTGGAGGATACGATATAAACAGAGTGAACGTCACATTGGTGGGACCAGAGGGATCAGTATTTTATAGGATACCCATGGAAAGAGTCACCGGGGATAATTACTCCTACAGGAGCAATTACACATACCAATGGAACTACAGTGGTCAACCCGAGGGAGAATACACAGTCATCATTTCTGCAGTAGATAACACTGGTTACCATCACAGATATCCAGATAATCCCGGCGATGAAACATACGGTGGGCATATAGAAAAAGAGGAAAGGGGATTCTGGATAGGTGCTGAAAGATATTATGTGCATTTCAAAACTGTAGATTCATCGGAGAATATCCTTGAAGATGCCCATGTATCTGTTTATACTGAAGGAGAAGACGATGAATACATCACATCAAATTTTACTGACCAAGAAGGCGTAGCCAAGGTTTTGCTCAGAGAAGGATCCTACACTGTGAGGGTTTATTGGCAGGATGTATCTGTTAAAGAAACGGTTTATACTGTGAATGAGGAAATAGAGTATGAAAATGCAGTTGAGCTAAAATGTACAGTTTATGAAATCACCTACGTGGTTAGAGATGGACGTGATGAATATGTTGATAATGCCAATATCTTCCTGACTCACCCCAATGGAACATTGATTAGAGCTATTACGGATGAAGAAGGACGAGCTGAGAAAAATCAGATGGCAGGTGGTGAGTATGTTATCAGAGTAGAGTGGTTGGGAAGAGAAGTCAAAGCCACCGATCATCATCTGGATTCAGATGAATTGCTTATACTCGACGCTCGAATATATTACTTTGATATTCAGACTGTGGATGAAGATGGTATCCCATTATCCGACGTTCACGCCTCAGCTCGTTTCGATGATACCCATATGTTAGCACAGGCAAGGTTATCGGATAAAGAGGGTACTCTTACTATGAAATTACCTGGGACAACGGAGGACTATGCCTATGATCTGAATTTTATATGGCGAGGCGTCGAAGTAGGCTCGATGACGAGTGAACCTCTGGAAGAAAATCGTGACATTTTGGTGGAACTGGAGGTCTTTTACATAGATTTCTATACTTTTGATGATGAAGGGGAGGGTTTAGAGGAAGCCGAAGTTCAGGCTTATAATATAGAAACGGGCAGATTTGCAAATTCCGGTATAACTGATGAAAACGGTAGATTAACGTTGAGACTTCCAAGAGGTGATCACGAGATCTCTGTCGATTGGTACGGCATAAAGGTTGCTGAATTAACAGAGACGATGACAACCGATATGGATATAATAGATATCAATTGTTCGGTCTTCCATGTTGAGTTTGAGATGGTTGATAATAGAGGGGGATCTCTTGAAAATTCTTATGTGACAGCCTCTCATCCATCAGGTCTTTTAATCAGTGAACAGAGCGATAGACAAGGTTATGCCAACATGCGCTTACCCGCCGCTGAGATCGATATCGAGGTAGAGTGGAAGGATATCGTTGTTTATTCGGAAAGTGTGCATATATCTTCAGGAGATCCTATACGACTAGATTCACATGTATATTACCTGAATATCGATGTGGAGGATTCTGAAGGAGAACCTTTGGGCCCGGTTAACGTAAAACTAAACTATGAGGATGGTCAACGCCTTTATAATTCAGGTTATACCGATGAATATGGTGAGATGGAAGTAAGGATCCCGATCGGGATCTGGGATATAGAAATCAAATATTTACAATCTATAGTATATCAAGGGCAGCATGAAGTGACTTCCGAGGAAAACAGTTGGCGATTGGATCTACAAACTGACGTATATTATCTGATCGTAATTACCGAGGATAAAGAAGGAGAAAATCTAGAAGACGTTCTTATAACCGTGAAAACAGAGGATCGGCAGTGGTCTGGTTATACGACAGAGGGAGGTTTTACCATTAGATTGCCAGGCCGGGACAATTACCTTATCGAAGCATACTTTAAAACGACGGATCATCTCACGGATGTTGAACTTTATGAAGAGACCAATATAACGTTGAGAGAATCGACTGAAGAAACTATTATTTTCGATGATTATCCGATGCCGATATACAGGACCAACTTGTTCTTCATAGTTCTCATAATCATACTGTTGATCACATCGATTTTATTTACATATAAGAAAATAGGCTATGGAAATGATATGCATGAAGATGTGCCGATGGAAGAAGAATACTCTGACGAGGATCACCATGAAGAAGAATGGGATGATGATTTAGAAGAAGAATACTCTGATGAGGATCACCATGAAGAAGAATGGGATGATGATTTAGAAGAAGAATGGGATGATGATATACCTTCTGAAGAGAACGAAGATGAGAAAATATAGTAAACTCATCTCGGTGTGGATTCACGTAGTAGTCGCATATTCTCTTTTGGATCACCCTTAAATATGGCACTTCCAGCGACCAGAATATCGGCTCCGGCTTTGACTACTTCGGTCGCGGTCTTAGGAGATACACCACCATCCACCGAGATCTCCGTGATCAGTTCCTCGGTGTAGATATATTCGCTTATCTCCTCTATCTTAGGCACCACTTCATGCATAAAACTCTGGCCTCCGAAACCCGGATTCACCGTCATAACGAGTACCATATCGACCTGACTGAGGATGCTTCTGTAAGGTTCCCATGGAGTCGGTGGATTGATACTTATCCCTGTTTTAGCTCCCGTATCCCTTATCAGATCCAATGTCCTCTCTATGTCTGGTACATCTTCGTGTGCTTCTACGTGTACGGTGATATAGTCACTCCCGGCATCTACGAAATCCTCGATGTATCTTCGTGGGCTCTCTATCATCAGATGGGTATCGAATATTTGATCGGTATGAGCTCTTATCTTTCGGATAACACAGGGACCGAAGGTGATGTTGGGAACGAAATGACCGTCCATTATGTCGAGATGTAGCATCTCCGCGCCTTGGACTCTATCGATGGAATCTCGTAAACAGGAGAAATCAGCTGAAAGTAGAGAAGGGGCGATCTTAACCATGTTTCACACCTTACCGAATCTCTTCTTGAAAAGGAATTTGAAGTTCTCCCAGCCGTCTTTCCAAGAGCGTATCTTAGCCTCGCCCTTCCGAGCGCGCAGCTTTATCGGTACCTCTTTGAAGTTGATGCCTTTCTTTATGGCTTCTATCTTGATCTCTTCTGACAAGGGCATCCCGTCGCTCGTCAAGTTCAGGTGTTGAAGTACCGAGCTTTTGAATACCCACATGCCAGATTGAGAGTCCCTCAATCTGATCCGGAATAAGATATTAGCGGTTGTCTTCAATACCCAGTTACCGAATCTATGCACCAACCCCATAGCATCTTTCGAGATGCTCGAGAGCCTATCCGTGCTGATGAACTCGTAGCCCTCTTTTTCTATCATTATCAGCATCTGGGGTATTGACGAAGCCGGATAAGTGCAATCGGCATCCAATGTTGCGATCACATCGCCTTCAGCCTTCTCAAAACCGGTCTTGTACGCTCTACCATATCCTCTCCGGGGCTCGCTGATCACTTTAGCACCTTTCGATCTGGCGATCTCCCTGGTTCGATCCGTCGAATTAGTATCGACGACAAGGACCTCAAAATCTCGGTCTGAAAGTGCTTGGTTCACCTCTTCGATAACCTCGCCGATCGATTCTTCTTCATTCATCGTTGGTATGACTACTGAGATCTTCATATCGATGTGAAACATGGGCAGGTTCTTTATAACTATTTCT
>Ga0207421_10001193_pt1 | contig 33756 bp, 29 predicted proteins | sample SodLakKL_010_SED_4_FD_187542 | JGI IMG/M metagenome (GOLD analysis project Ga0207421, IMG submission 187542) | Alkaline sediment microbial communities from Lake Tanatar, Kulunda Steppe, Russia - 8KL_010_SED (SPAdes) (version 2) | ecosystem: Environmental > Aquatic > Non-marine Saline and...
AGGGTTTTAGTGGTGAGCAAAAAGGACATCAAACGCAACAAGGACGGCCTGCAGTATGCCAAGAAGATGGAGATTGCCCGCGAACTCGGGCTGCTTGATGAGGTCAGGAAGAAGGGCTGGTCCGGTCTCAGTTCGGCGGACACTGGACGAATCGGAGGTCACCTGTCAAGCAAGGAGCGACGTCGCCGCAGGATGCTTCTCGCTATGGGCGAGGACGACGCAGAAAACATTGAGGGTTGGAGCTGATGGTCTATCCTCAGACCCGCATAAATGCTATGCGGGCGGTGTAGGGCAGCTGCTGCAGGAATATTCTTCCTATATAACGGGGCACACCCAATTCGCCGCGGATTTGCAGGAGAATCTCTCTGCGGAGCTGGACGGCTCTGCCCGCCGCATCCCCGCCGGGCTGTTGGTTTCCGTAGATTACTTCTTCATAGAGTTCGACCAGTTCCTCGAGAAGCTCCCCGGTCTCGCGGGAGAGTCCCTTGACCGTTGTAACCAACTCGCGCGGTGTATTTCCCATAAGTGCAAGATTGAGTCCCCGGCCGAGATAATCGAAGGTGGTGGCCGCCGCACCGACAACGCGGACGCTGTGCCTATGTTCGGTTCGATCGTCCAGCACCGACGCTACCAGGCCGCCGGCGATCCGCCGGTCACGAATGCGCACAAGTGCAAAGATGGCGGCGGAAGATATTAGCAGGAGTGCGAGGGTACCCCAGAGTAGGGGGAGCAGCTGTCGTGGATCCCAGGGCCGGGTCCCATTTACCGGTCCGGCGTAGAAATCGTTGAGCTCATCGTCCTCCGGGTAATAGTCACCGTCCGGTGGTCCGTTATCGAGATCGGGGGTTGGACCGTCGTGATCCTCTGCGGAGGGGTCGTCCTCCGGGTCGTGTTGGTGCTCGATGCCTGGATAAGCTGGTGTCGCCTCGAAGGGTACCCAACCGTGCCCGGGGATCCAGACCTCCACCCAGGCGTGTGCCTGTGAGTACAGGATTTTTCCCACTATCCCTTCGTCGTGCTCCTGCACATCTCCGCGGGAGAGGACGAATCCCTGCACCCAGCGGGTGGGCACGTCCACTGATCTCAGCAGTATGGCCATAGCTGTGGAATGATAGGTGCAGTAACCGGTGCGTTCTTCAAAGAGGAAATGCTCCGTGAATTCGGCGTCAGCCGGGACGTGGCTTACACTGAGCGAATAGGGGAAGTCGCGTAGATATTCGGTGATCGCTTCTGCCTTTTTATAGGCTCCTTCGGCGTCCTCCGTTATGTCTTCTGCCAGGTCATGAACCCGTCCGGGAACTTTCTCGGGAACCTGCAGGTAAGAGGCCATTTTGTCCTCATCCACAGGCTCATCTGTAAGATCCCCGGGATCAACGTTCCATAGGGGAATCTGTGCCGTGACCTCGTACGTCTGTCCGCTTGCTATGGTGCCGTAGGTTATAACGTCGCCGCGGTTGCTCTTGGCCGCTACGCCGCCATCTTCCCGGTGCAGTTCCTGCGTTTCCTCGGCGAGTTCCAGCTGCCGTGTGTCTCCCGGACCGAAAACGGTATTTGTCTCCAAGTCGTGTGGCTCGATCTCTACCATTATGCTCTGCGTCCGAACATCTGTGGGTATGATCTGCTTCAATCTCTCACCAGGAGAGTACCATTCCCACTCCTCGCCGTCATCGGGCAGCCAGCCGCGGCCGGTGTATTCAGTCAGAGTTCGCCCGCGGAGATAAAGCGGATACTCAAGATCAGCCAGTTCGCCGGTGCGCGCGGAAATGCGGGCTTCGAAAGCAGGTGTGTCATCCAGCTCCAGCGGGCCTCCCAGGTCGGAAGGGGACCCGTATCCGGACATGCCCATGGAAAACCACGATGCTGGCCGGGTGGTGGTGCCGGCTTCGCCCCGCACGCGATCCAGAATGGGAAACTGCGCGGTGAACCAACGGCGCGCTGTCGTGAGCCTCCAGGGCTGGATGTCTTCCTGAAAGAGTGATACCACACTCATTACCAGCATCAGCAGCAGGATCGACGCCACGATTGCGTTGCCGATGGATATGCGGTGTAAGGAGGAACTGCTCACCTTTGACAGCCACACTCGGTATTGCAGGGCGGCGACCAATACTACGGCAGCGATCAGATACGCGACCAGGTAACGCTCTGCCGGATCGAAGTGAAAAAACCACTGAAAGACCAGGACCGACAGTCCCGGGATTATGGCCCACACGGGTGCGTTGCGTTTCACAGCTACCCAGCCGCCCGTCCCGGCTGCCAGCATGACCAGCCAAATGCTGAAATAGCCCAGTTCGGGAGGGACTACCTGGATTTCGCCCAGGTACGACAACCACAGGAACTCCCCCCAGCGCCCCGCGAAATCCATGGCGAAAGCGAGGACATCTGCTCGGTAGCGGGCCAGCAGGATGAACCAGAAGGGCAGCCCGATGAAGGATGCCATTACCAGGTATTTTGCGTAGGTCCAGTGAGCCACTACTCCCCAGGTGGCGATGGTGATCCCGGACGCAATGTACCAGCTGTTCGTGTCGCGCGCCAGGAACATGAATTCCGAAAAGGAGTGGAATATAAGCACGAGTAGACCCGCGTGCGCGATGTAGGCAAGCGCGTTCAGTGCAATATTCAGGCTGCGGGGGCGGATCGCTGCGCCGGGTCCCCTCTGTGCGCCCTGTGCCGTCGCTCCGGCGTTCATGGTTGCCGCCTTTCGAGAAAAATTATCGATCCTGCAGACTACATGATGGCGCCAGCCTGCTTCCTTCGCTCACCTGCTTGACTGTCCAGGGTTACGTATCGGCTCTGTGCGGGCACTATCCATCGGCGAAACGGGTGCCTGGCCGATTGTTCGAGTGCACCTTCTTCTTCCGTGTTATCGGTTTCTTCGGTATCGTCATCGGTGACCAAAAACACGCCCACTCCCAATCCCAACTGCATTAACGAGCTTAACCGTGAAGACAGCGCCGGTGTCAACCGCCCTGTGACAAACAGAAGTGTGCTGCCACTGCTGAGCGAGTGGCCGACCTGCTCCAGTATGATGTCGGTAGACAGTGGGCAGTCCGGCTGTGCCCGTGCCAGCGAGTGCAGGGCTGTTCTGAACCGCTCAGGCCCCTTTCCCGGCTCGGCGGAGTGGTCCCGCTGCCCCCGGGCGACCAGCCCGACAGCCAGATCATTCCGCAGGCATCTGGCCATGAGCCCCGCTGTCAGATCAAAAGCCCGTTCCTTGGCTTCGGTGGACGAAAATACCCCGAGCGGACGGCCGGCCGGGGGCATAAAACTGGAAGACTGGTGGTCTTCATCAGAGAGGTCGATCATGACATATACTTCCCCGGAGGCGGTCAGCTCGAATTCACGCACATAGGGCTCACCGTACCGCGCAGATGTCGGCCAGTGAATGTGCTTGGGGTTGTCTCCGGGACGCATGGGGCGGATGTCTGCCAGGTCGGAGGGGTCGGCAAATGAGCGCATCCGGGTTCGTAGGGATCCGAATGGTTGTCGCAACGGCAGGTCGCTTCCCCTTACCGGAAGCACCCGCGGGTACACTGTCAGGTAGCGATCACCGTAAATCTCTACTTGACCCTCAAACCAACCGAATGGATCACCGACGGTAATTTTCACCGGTCCGAGCCGGTAGTGACCGTGCTCCATTAGAGAGGTCTGCCGGGTGGTCAGGCGACTCCCGACGCTCGGGACCGTAGTAACTACCCGCCACGTCTCGTCCCCCTCAGCGCTTCCGGGCACCCGGGTTACCGCGTTCAAGCGGGCAATGGGTAAAAATCCTTCATTGTCGAAGCGCAGTGTGAGGCGGGTCTCCTGCTCTCTCTGCAGCGCCTTGAGCTCTGAATCATACATGCAGGTGAGGTTTTTCAACATCAACCGGACCCAAACGTAGGTGAGAGTCCACACCAGAAATGTGGTGCGGAACAGTACCGAGGGCAGGTTCCCGCCCCCAATGCGTGCCATCAGGTAAAAGATTGCCAGGGCTATAATTGGCCAACGCTCAGCTACAGTTATGTTTCCGAGAATCCTGTTGAGACTTGGTGCTAGTCCCTTGCCCCGGCCTGATCCGTCCTCAGCGGCTTTGGTGTAACTGCCTGTGTTGCCCAACGCGCGTCACCTCCGGGGTGGTTTATGTAGAGTATGTCCCTGCATCGCGCCTGGATTCACTCGGACACAAACTCACCTGTTCCCGGGACGGGCAGTCGGCCAAGAATTCTCCGGATCACATCGTCCGGTGAAACGTCTTCCCAGCGCGCTTCCGGGGTCAGGATGATGCGATGCCTCAACACGTCCGGGGCAATTTCCTTGACATGATCGGGGATGACATAGTCCATTTCCTGGTACAGCGCCAGGGCCTGACTCAACTTCAGGAGAGTGAGTGACGCCCTCGGGCTAGCGCCGAGGTAGATATTGTCATCTTTTCTGGTCGATTCAGATATGCTGACAATGTAGTCGAGCACCGAGTCTGACGCATAGACATCGTCAACCATACGATTGAGGGCTTTTATATGATCACCCGAGGCAACCGCTTCGAGATGGTCCAGGGCGGACTGCTTCTCCAGGCGACGGAGCATCTTTTTCTCCCCCGCACTGGTAGGGTATCCGATGTGTAGAGAGACTGAGAATCGGTCAAGCTGGGCCTCGGGCAGGGGAAAGGTACCCTCGTACTCGATGGGATTCTGCGTGGCCATGACCAGAAACGGACTCGGCAGGGAATAGGTTACCCCGTCTGAGGTGACCTGTCCCTCTTCCATGCACTCCAGAAGTGACGACTGGGTCTTCGGTGATGCCCGATTGATTTCGTCGGCCAGCACAATGTTGTGAAAGACGGGGCCCTCGCGGAATTCGAACGTTGACTCCTCCTGGTTCAAAACGGAAGTCCCGGTTATGTCAGACGGCAAGAGGTCGGGCGTAAACTGTATGCGGCGAAAACTAAGATTTGTGGACCGGGCCAGTGCCTTGATGAGCGTGGTCTTGCCGACTCCCGGAACATCTTCCAGGAGAACATGACGCCCGGTAGCCAGGGCGAGCACCAGATTGCGCATAGTATCCTCTTTGCCGACTACAACGCGCCGGATATTTCTGACGATTTCCTTCATGACGTCGCCTAAATCGACGGCGTGATCTTGCAGTGTAAACTCTCCCTTCTTCAACTCGATCAGGGGATCGAGAGCAAAAGCATCTTGTTCCCAGCTGTCCAGGATAACAGTTTAGATGGCAGAAGTAGACTGCAACGTTACATTGGTACTCACTTATAAGGATAGTCTCTATCTGGCGTTAATTGCAATGACCGGAGCACCCATCTGCGGCGGTTCAATTGGAATTGTCCAGAAACCTATCGTGATCCTCTTGGATTGCGGCGCACAGCAAGGTAGACTATGGATGAGATGAGGATGCGCCGCCCAGGAAGGGCGCCGCGGCTGACCCAACGAACGGAGGGATTATTGATGATTTCAGAGAGAATGCAGCGGATCACTCCTTCCGCCACACTGAAGCTGAACGCGAGAGTTCAGGAGCTGGTGGCCGAAGGACACGATGTAGTCAAGTTCGGAGTGGGCGAACCTGATTACCCGACCCCGGACCACATCAAGGAGAAGGCGATTGAGGCCATCCACGCCAACAAGACTACATACACCCCGACAAATGGAATCCCCGAGCTGCGGGAGGCCATCGTTCGCAAGTTCGCCGAGGACAACCAGCTGGACTATGATCCCTCGCAGGTGATTGTCTCCGTAGGAGCAAAGCAGTGCATCTACAATGCTCTCATGGCGCTGGTCAACGAGGGTGACGAGGTCATAGTTTTCGCTCCTTACTGGGTAAGCTATCCCGAGCAGATCAAACTGGCTGGCGGAGTGCCGGTAGTGATTCAGACCACAGAAGAGACAGATTTCAAGGTGACACCCGATATGCTGGAAGATGCCATATCACCTAAGACGCGCGCCCTCATTCTCAACAGTCCCAGCAACCCCACCGGTCGCGCCTATACCCGGGAAGAACTGGCGGAACTGGGTGCGGTGATGGCCAAGCATGAAGTGTGGGCCATAACAGATGAGATTTACGAGTCTTTAGTATATGAAGGTGCCGAGCATGTCAGCCTGGTGACAGCGGCACCCGAGATGAAATCGCTTTCGATCGTAATCAACGGAGTGTCGAAGGCCTACGCGATGACCGGCTGGAGAATTGGCTACGCCGCCGGTCCCGCCGAGGTAATCGGGGCTATGTCCAAGTGCCAGGGGCACGCCACCAGCAGCACCACCTCAATATCTCAGTGGGCTGCCCTGGCTGCCCTGGAAGGCCCACAGGATCCTGTGGAGGAGATGGTGCAGCAGTACAACCTCAGGCGCAAGTACATGACCGAAAGACTGCAGGAGATTCCTGGTTTCGAATGCGATGCGCCCGAGGGAGCCTTCTATGTGTTCCCCAACGTAAGCGCTCTGGTGGGAACCAAGATTGGCGATAGAGAGATCGACAGTGCCGACGTGCTGGCCGAAATACTGCTGGAGGAAAGCTACGTTGCTGTGGTTCCCGGCAGTGGGTTTGGAGCACCGGAGAATATTCGCTTCTCCTACTCGACTTCAATGGAAGAGATAGAGAAAGGCCTGGACCGACTGGAGGATCTTCTGCGTTGACACTGAATGCCGGTCGGGGGGCGGAATGGGTTGCCCCCCGGCTTCAACATCCTGGAGAGGCCACAACCCATGCTCGATAGTCGTGCTGCAAGAGAGCCGCAACCGGGTGAACGAGCTGCCCTGATTGGAATGGGCGTCAGCAACCGCAGCCTCGCCTCTTATCTGGCCCGCCGCGGGGTGAAGATTCACGCCTATGATCAGAAGAACCACGAAGAGATGGGGAGCGAGTGGGAGAGAGTTTCCTCCCTCGTTCACAGTGGACGTCTGGGGAAGGATTATCTCAGCCGGTTTGCAGCTGATCTGTCCCTGCGATTCCACTGGGTATTCGTAACCCCCGGTATGCGAAAAGATGTGCCCCAGCTGGACATGGCCCGCGAGGCGGGCTGCAGAGTGTCCAGCGAATTGGCACTATTCATGGCGCTGTGCCCCGCCACGATGATAGGCGTAACTGGCAGTTCCGGGAAGACTACTACCGCGTCTCTCGTCTCGGAATTTCTGCGCGGAGACGGAGCCACGGTTCACCTGGGCGGCAACATCGGCAATCCCCTGACCGCACAGCTGCCCGAGATCCGATCCTCCGACTTGGTGGTGCTGGAGATTTCAAGTTTTCAACTGGAGCTTGCGGATACCGTGCCGCAAATCGCTGCAATCCTGAACATCACCCCCGATCATCTCGATGTGCATGGAAGCATGGATGAATACGTCAAGGCCAAATCCGGGATAGTTCTGCGGCAGAATACTGGGGACTTCTCCCTGCTCAACGCTGATTGCAAGCGCACCCGACTACTTGGGTGGTGCGCACCGGGGGAGGTGGGTTATTTTTCCACTGAGGCCGTACCGGCGGGCGATCTTGCGGGGCCAGTGATGGGTAATTATTCGCGTCACAATCTCTGGTTGAATGATTGCGGGCGTCACCGCATATGTCGGCGTGACCAGCTGCCCCTGCGCGGGATGCACAATGTGAAAAATGTACTTGCAGCATCCATACTGGCGCGGCGTGCCGGCGCGTCGCTGGAGGCGATACGCAGGGGGTGTGAGGCATTTGTTCCGGTGCCGCACCGGCTGGAGGAAGTGGACGAGATCGACGGCGTCCTTTATGTCAACGATTCGATAGCAACCTCGCCCGAGCGGGCTCGGGCGGCACTGCAAAGCTATAACCGCCCACTGATTCTCATGATGGGCGGCTATGACAAGGGCCTGAACTACGATGGGATCGCCGGTGAGATTGCAGACGGTTTGAAGCGCGGCAGGATCCAGGCGGTGGTGGCAGCCGGGTCGGCCAGAGACATCATCTGTTCGTCCCTGCGGCGTGCTGGTGCGGGGACAGACGACGTCATCCGTGCCTGCAATCTGGACGCTGCATTTGCTCATGCAAAGGAGCAGGCCAGATCAGGCGATGTGATACTGCTGTCTCCGGCCTGCGCCAGCTTCGATGAATTTGCCAACTACCGCGAGCGTGGCGCCTACTTCAGACGCCTGGTGAATGAGGTGAGGACGGCTGAGCAGGGAAAATGAACTGTCACAACGGATATTGGAACTGGCTGAGATTCTGGAGGCGGTCCACGGCCGGGGTACAAGCTATCGCGAGCGCCCGTCCCTATCAGGTGAGCCGGACGGTGTCCTGGAGACTCTCCTGGTGACAATACTGTCTCAGGCCAGCAGTGATGGTCGAACCCGAAAGATATGGGATAGGTTGACCGAGCAGTTTCCCACCCCGGGCGCCATGCTTCAGGCGAGACCAGGGGAGATAGAAGAGATACTACGGCCCGGTGGGCTGGCGAAACAGAAGGCGTCCTACATCCAGCAGGTCATTGCCAGGGTGTGTGCCGATATGGGTGAGTGCAGCCTGGAGCGTCTGCGCAGCTGGACTGACGGGGAGTGCCGCGACTACCTCCTGGATCTTCCCGGTGTGGGGATCAAAACGGCAGCATGTGTGCTGCTGTTCGGGTTGGATAGGGACGTATTTCCCGTTGATACTCATGTTGCCCGGATAGCCCGGCGGCTGGGTTTGGTGTCGGAAGGGGCAGCGCCGGAGAGGATTCATCGTGATTTGGCCCCGCATATCCCCCCGGGGATTGCGCTCAGCCTGCACTTGAACCTGCTGGAGCACGGGCGTAAAGTCTGCCTGGCGGTCAGCCCTAAATGCGGGATGTGCGATCTGCAAAAGTGGTGCTGCTGGTACGGTGAGGACGGGAACCGGGAAGCCCGCTGAGAAAACCCGCCTCTGAGTTGTTTCGGATGATGAGGTAAAAGTGGGTGGTGGGACCAATGATGATTGTCTGCACGGCCAGCTCGTATTGGCTTTCGTTGTGCACCACCCGTCTGTCCTGGAAGATATTTTTGAGCATGTCTGGGTCGACTTCATCCAGCATCTTGCCGATCAGCGGTGCACCGAGCGGTCGAAGTTTTTCTTGCAGTGCGAGTGCGGTACTCGATCTCTCCTCGCCGAGGTTGACCAGGTGGATTTCTACCGACTCAATCGACGGTCGCGTCTGGAACTTCTCCAGCTGGCTGCGCATCTGGTCCAGCTGCTGACGTTGCTCGCGGGCCGCCTTTATGAACAGGTCGCGCTGAAGAACTGCTCGCTCGACCTGGGCCGCGACGGCAGCGGCGGTCAGAGCAGCTCCGGCGATGACACCGAGGAGAAATACGGCCAGGAGCCGTCGCACGGAGGGGCGCATCAGGTTTTCACCACCCACTGGATCAGGGTGTATCCCAGGTGCGCTCCGGTGAATGTGGCGATGACGATGAAGACCTGTTGGATCAGGTCGGGAAACTGCCTCTCCCACAGGGCGAGTTCAAAGAGGCGCCACGTTCCGCCGATAGCGCCTACGGCGGCCCAGATCCTGATCCGCTCCGCCACATCAATCATGGTGGTTGCCGGGTAACCGCCGATCAACAGCGAGCCCAGAGAGCCGAGGAGGGCACCACCGAGAATCATCCCGATGGATATGGAAAAGGAAAGAACCATTTGAACAACGAAGTCGTTCATGAGTGATCGGGCTCCTTGCAAAAATGAATCATTCAGGTCATCTGATATTGAAGAGTATGCGGCCCGATTGGGCATTCATGCAATCATATGCATAATTAGGAGAGGATTTTCATGTTCGTTCATCTGCACAATCACAGCGAATACAGCCTGCTCGACGGTGCTAGCCGTATTGATGAACTGGTCAACCGTGCGGTGGAACTGGAAATGCCGGCCCTGGCCATCACCGATCACGGTGTTCTGTACGGGGCAACAGATTTTTACCGCCGGGCGAAGGAGGCAGGGATTCACCCGGTCATCGGGTGTGAGGTGTACGTCGCTCGCCGGAGTCGGTTTGACCGGGAGGTCGGAAAGGATGACAATCCCTATCATCTGGTGCTTTTGGCCGAGAATCAGACTGGGTATCGGAATCTCATGCACCTGGTTTCACGTGCATACACCGAGGGATTGTACTACAAGCCGCGCTGTGACCGGGAAATAATTGAGCAGTACTCTGACGGTCTGATTGCTCTTTCCGGCTGCGTGTCCGGCGAGGTTCCCCAGCTGATCCTGCAGGGGCAGGTGGACCAGGCGAGGGAGACGGTGCAGTGGTACCGGGATACCTTTGGTCCGGACAATTACTTCCTGGAAATACAGGATCACGGTCTCTCCCGTGAACAGCAGGCGAATGAGGTTCTGGTTGAGCTGGCGGAGGAAATGGGCATAGGTCTGGTGGCCACCAACGATACCCATTACCTGAGGCGCGAGGACGCCGCGGCCCATGATGTGCTGCTGTGCATTCAGACGGCCAAGACCGTCGATGATGAAAACCGCCTGCAGTTTCCCAATGATCAATTCTACCTCAAATCGGAAGAAGAGATGTTTGAGTTGTTCTCCGATCACCCACAAGCCCTTGACAACACTGGACGCATCGCCCAGAGGTGCCAGCTGGACTTCGATTTTTCCCAGCTGCACCTGCCCGAATTCTCCATTCCTGGTGAGTTTGCTGACGCCACCGATTATCTGACGCACCTGTGTGAGGAGGGACTGTCCGAACGCTATCCGGAGGCCGATGACAGGATCCGGGAGCGGATGCAGTACGAGCTGGACATGATCCAGGAGATGGGGTATTCCAGCTATTTCTTGATCGTCTGGGATTTCGTCAGGTTTGCCAGAGAAGAGGGCATTGCCGTCGGTCCGGGCCGAGGGTCTGCGGCCTCGAGCCTGGTCTCTTACGTCCTGGGAATAACCAACATTGATCCCATAGAGTTCAATCTTGTGTTCGAACGCTTTCTGAATCCCGAGCGGGTCAGCATGCCGGACATTGATATCGATTTCTGCTACGAGCGGCGGGATGAAGTGATTGACTATGTGGTGGACAAGTACGGCGAGGACTGCGTGGCGCAGATCATAACTTTCGGGACCATGGCGGCACGCGCTGTGATCCGTGATGTCGGCCGGGCCCTGAACAAGTCATACAGTGAGGTCGACGGTATTGCCAAGATGGTGCCGACTCAGATAGGCATCAGCCTGGATGAGGCGATGGAGCAGGCGTCCGACCTCAAGAAGATCTACAATGAAGACGATGAGATTCGCAATGTCATAGATATTGCCCGCTCCCTGGAGGGCCTTCCCCGGCATGCCTCAACTCACGCGGCGGGGGTGGTGATCACCGAACGCCCTCTGGAGGAATACGTGCCGCTTCAGCGCATGGGCGACGGCTCCATTGTGACGCAGTTTCCCATGGGTACGCTGGAGTCTCTGGGTCTGCTGAAGATGGATTTCCTCGGTCTACGCACCCTGACGGTTATAGAGGAGACCTGTTCCATCATTGAGGACAGTACGGGGGATCCTGTCTGTATGGAGGACATCCCGATGGATGATGAGAACACGCTGAATCTCATTGCCCGCGGTGAAACCGAGGGCGTGTTCCAGCTGGAGTCCGACGGGATGCAGGATCTACTGCATGATCTGATGCCCACCAGTTTCGAGGATGTTATCGCGGCAGTAGCACTGTTCCGTCCAGGACCCATGGAGAACATCCCCACTTTCGTACACAACAAGCACAACCCGGAGGATATCGAGTACCTGCATCCCAAGCTGGAGCCGATTCTCAAGGACACCTACGGGATCATGGTATATCAGGAGCAGGTTATGCAGGTTGCTTCCGTCATGGCCGGATTCAGCCTGGGAGAGGCGGATATCCTGCGGAGGGCAATGGGCAAGAAAAAGCCGGAAGTGCTGGAGTCCATAAAAGACAAGTTCATCAGGGGATGTACCGATAACGGTCACGATGAGAGTGTTGCCGTTAAGCTGTTCGGGTTTATCGAAAAATTCGCCAATTACGGGTTCAACCGGGCTCACACTGCGCCATATGCGCTCCTGGCGTACCAGACCGCCTACCTGAAGGCTAACTACCCCGTCGCCTTCATGGCAGCCCTGCTTACCAGCATCATGAGTGACAGCGACAAGGTAGCCCGCTACATATCAGAGTGCCGGAGGATGGGGATCGAGGTCCTGCCCCCGGATGTGAACAGAAGCGGCAGAAATTTCGCCGTCGACGGGGATCGCATTCTATTCAGCCTCGCGGCCATACGTAATCTCGGACGGCCTGCCATTGATGCGATCGTGGCCGAGCGCACAGACAGTGGTTCCTTCAGCAGCGTAAGGGATTTTTTTAATCGGGTGGATGCCAAGACCCTGAACAAGCGATCGGTTGAATGCATGATACTGGCCGGCGCCTTCGACTCGCTGCAGCCCTCGCGGGCCAGGCTGCTGGCGGGATATGAGTCGCTCCTGTCGTCGGCAGCGAGCCTGCAGCGGCGGCGTGAGACGGGGCAGGTATCGCTATTTGAGGTGGGCGGAGATGACCTGCAGGTATCTGGTGCAGGTGATGACGACTTACCGAAGGCTGACCCATTGCCGACGAATGAGAGGCTCCGCCATGAAAAGGAAATGCTCGGGGTATACCTGTCGGCGCATCCTCTCGATGAGTGGCGCGATCTGATAAAGGAAGAGGCCACCTGTGATGCCGAGCAGCTGAAATCCATGAATCAGGATACCCCCGTTACGCTGGGGGGACTGGTCATGGCCCAGTCGAGGATTCTGACGCGGCGGGGTGAGACCATGGCCTTTGTAACTATGGAGGATTTCACGGAGCAGGTCGAGGTGGTTGTGTTTCCCGATGTGTTTTCTGAGTACACCGATCTGCTGCAGGATGAAGAGATCCTGCTGGTTTCCGGCAAGGTGTCTTACCGGGATGATGAGGTGAATATTATCGCCTCCGAGTTCCGGCGCCCAAACAGCAATGGCAAACTTTACGTATATGTCGATTGGGATGAGGAGAAGTTGGAGCAGCTTCGTTATGTCCTTCGGCAGCATGACGGTGACTCAGCTGTGTATCTGTGTATGCCCGAGGTGGACCGCGTTATCCTTGCGGGCAGTGCTTACCGGGTGGGTCCTGAGAAGGCCCTGTTTGACGCTCTTGATTCCATTCTGGGAAAGGGGCGCGCGATCTATCGTCCTCCAGCTGCCGGGGACGCCTGAGAGAGTGATGTAGGATGATTGGTTTTTGGCGCATTCTTATTCTTCTTACGGTTGTGCCGCTCGCTGAGCTGGCCCTACTGCTCGAGGTGGGGCGACAGATCGGGACAATGCAGACCATATCAATTGTCCTGGTCACAGGAGTGGTCGGGGCATTCTTTGCCTCTCGCGAGGAGGCGGCGGCCATCCGGAGAATTCGGAGAGAGGTGGGGGGGGGACAGATTCCCTCTCAGGCGCTTCTCAATGCCGGTATCGTACTGGTTGGCGGGCTGTTGCTCATCACCCCCGGCTTGATGACTGATGCGGTTGGATTTGCGTGCTTGCTGAACCCCACGCGGAGGCTGATCGCGAGATGGATAGGGCGCAAAATTGAGGTGTTTTTTTGGGGGCTGATGTGACGGAGGTGTCCTGTCGGGAGTGGATCCTGGCCGTATGGATGGCGGTGCGGGGTGCGCAACCGGGGGGGCGATGCATGTACAAACTGCAGGCGGAGTAGTTCTTTCGAGTTATGCCGCAGATGACCGACGAGAGAATGAACACAGGTCCCAGTGCGGTGGCCGCAGCTGCTTACACCGGGATTAGTTTTTGCCAGCGAGCCCGGTGTCCCCCCTGCCGCCCTGATATGGAAAAGGGGAATAGCCGGGCTCTATCCAGTGTCTCACCCCCTACGGGGACTGCGTGAAGTCGAACCGTGCCTCTCGCTTTCTGGCGGAAGGTCTGGGATGCGCGAAGTATCACATATCCACTGTTTGAATTGGCCCTGCATTGAGCGTTGAACTGCGTGGGTCCATAGTGTGCAGAAAGAGTGACTGTCTACCTCAGCTCAGGCCTGCGCTGTGGCCGGGTGCCGGAAATCTTCCGGGATCAGGGACGCAAGACCGGGGGTTGCGAAGAGCTGATCTCCTGTTTTATCGCGTGCGGTTCGAATGCCGACCCCGAATCGGTCCGGGATGAAGTGAAATTCTACCTTCTCTATCGAAAGGGGTGTGATATCGTACAGCAGCCGCTCGAGATTTGGCTCATCGATGGTGACAATGTCGAAGAGGTGGAATGTTCCGCCTTCCTGCCGGCAGATGACGATCGCGTCGTGGCCCACCGGCCGGTAGAAGTGGTCCCTGAGGAGGTTGAAGCAGTACCACAGCAGGATGTGCTCAGCACCGCGCACGCCGAATGCCCGGGATACCGCGCTGCGGCTGCGGCCAAATTCGTGAATGAGGGCCAGATCCTCGGGCGAGCGCCCGAGCGGATTGAGGGTGGATGGCCGGCCCCGGCGGGCCGGAAGATCCATAACAAAGCGGGCGGGTCGCATGACCTGAAGGTCGAGTTTTCGGTAAAACCCGGCTGCTTCCCCGTCCCCCATCAGGTAAACCGGGGTGTCATCTGCCCTGTGCTTATCCAGGATTGTCTCGAGCAGGCGCCGTCCCAGACCGCGGCCACGGTAATCGGGGTGGGTCATGACTGTACCTACCTGTGTAGCCCGGATCTTCTGTCCGTCGAGCAGCAGGTTCATCCAGTTGGTCGATGCATTTGCGACCACCCTGTCGCCGTGCACAAAGGAATAACAGATGTATTCATTGCTCCAGAAGCCCGCGGCAAACCACTCGTCAAAACGGATCGCGAAAACCTCACGGGCCAGGCGGAAGAAGCTTTCGCAGTAGGCACGACAGTTGCGGTAGCCCGAGATCATATGCAGGTCATGCACAGCTTCACGTCCTCTCTGCATTTGTCCATCCGGGCCAGGTCGGCACGGAATGTGAGTCAGCCCGAACACAGATCAACGGCGCACAGGCATGCAGGAACGTCACAGCGTGGGGCCCATCAGCTGCGGAGTTTCATGCGGCCGCGTGCATCCTCTACTGTTGCGACATCGACAGGCGGTTTCTCCCGTGCGGTTCCCGCAGAAATGCCGCCCTGGGCATGTACAGTGTGACGATCCAGTTGGGATCTACAACCTCAGTGATCTTCAAATCAGCCGCGACGCTGGCGAGCATGTACGCATCCTCTGGAGATAGCCCGTACATATCCCCGATTCGCCCCACCATGCTGCGGACGGCGTCTCTGGTGGCCACCATGAGATCGTCGGCCACTCCCATGGTCGCGAAGTATCCCTCCTGGTCACCGAATGGCGTGAGCGGACCCGGCGGGGTCTCTATCTCAGGGGCCGACAGCGGCTGATTCTTGATGACGTCGAAACGGCAGGAGATGCCGAGGTCTCCTTCAATGGCCGATACGCAGACTTCCCCGTCCCCCTGAGCCAGGTGACCGTCACCCAGCGAGAACAACCCTCCCTTCACCTCCACCGGCAGGTACAGCGTTGTGCCTGCGGTGAGATGGCGGCAATCCATATTTCCTCCTACATGGCGGGGGGGCATGGGCTCAAGCTCTCCCTGCACAGCTGCGACCACGCCCATGGTTCCCGCGAATGGATCAATTGGAACCCGGACGAAATCATTCATGTAGGCATACTTTCCGTCATGTGTTTCCCAGATGCGGATGTGTGGTTCGGGGAACTCCTCCTGCAGTACCCCTAAGCCCGGCAGGATACCAGTCCATCCCCATCCGCGGTGCTGTACCTCGAGTATATCGACAACCAGGGCGTCTCCAGGCTCTGCTCCCCGGACGTACAGGGGACCGGCGAGAGGATAGAATGTATCCCAGTCCAGAGCGTCAAGATCCTCGCTGGTCGAATCCTTTGTTACCTGGTTGTTTGTCGCATCACGGGTTTCGTAAAACACTGTGTCCCCAGGTTCTACTTCGAGTACGGGTTCGTTTTCCCGGTTCCAGGTGCGGTGGACGCGGTCGGGTGGAAACAGGTGAAATCTTGACATATATGCAGCCTCCTTTTGCATGCAGGTCTTCCTCAACTGTTGGACGATGGGAGAGGAATTCCTGCCTTGCCCCATATTCATCGACCGGTGGGGTGGGGACCACTCAATCTGCAGGCGGTGCCCGCAGCACCGGGTCTGATCCCAAATATCTGGGCATTGCTTGAAACATACGGTATGATAGACAGGGAACTTAAAAATCCGGAGGGAGCCTGGTGGCGTGCACCATCAGGTTACCTGATCCTACCGGATGTGTGCAGGGAGATAGGGGAGAGCAATGAGCATGCATGCAGTGGTTGACGAGGTAGCTGTCAGGCTGGGCGCGGTGTTTGCGGCAAAGTACTTCAGGGACGGTGTTGAATCTCTTCCACTGGAATCTCATCTATGTTCAACCGGATCGGACTGGACTCTGAACCTGACTGAAATCGAGGACGAATGCGAAGTCCAGATAGACAGCTTGGTCGGGCCGCTGGAGGCGGGTGTCAAGGTGCATCACTGGGAGGGGGACGCGGCTCCGGCAGTAGTCTACCACCATGGGGCGTCTGAGATCCCGTACGACTACGGATTCAGCCGCATTTTCCACCGGCGCGATTCCCGGACCCGGCAGGTCAGCCTGTTGGCCCTTCGGGCACCATGGCATGCCAGCAGGTCAGATTTCGCCCGGGGAAGCTCCACCTTGGAGAACTGGATGGCCATGCTTTCTGTATCAGTCACGCTCGCCGAGAAGGCCGTGTCTGCACTGCGTCAGCAGGGAGTGAGGAGAGTCGCTGTCTGCGGCACCAGCCTCGGGGGATTTGTCACCAACCTGCACCACATCCACTGCGACTCGGCAGATGTGTACCTGCCCCTGTTGGCAGGCCTGGCAATGGATGAGGCTTATCTGGAATCGGCATACTCCTGTGCTGTTGCGCCGCTCACAAGGGAAGAGCGGACGGTGATTCGTCGCGTTCTTAACTTCGAGGAAGGCTTCAGGAACCGAAATCATGATCACGTGTTTCCGCTTCTGGCCCGTCATGATCGACTTCTGACCTTTGAAAGACAGCGCGAATCCTACGGTGACTGTGATGTTCAGGTCATAGATAAGGGGCATGCGACCGGTGCTCTGGCATACGGGGAGCTGCGGGACCACATTTTCCAGCATCTCAATGCCTGACACCATAAATACTTCTCCCGGCACCTGATCGCCGATGATCACGGATCACGATGATTGGGTATTATCTGGTCCTAGTTGCAACTCAGAAGTTCGTCAATGCGAACCGTGGTGCCGTCTCTACCCGAAGGTGCAGGCAGGAGACGGCGGGTGTGCTGCAGTAGTGCGATCGAGAGCGCTTTACAGTTTTCTCCCACGTCATTGCAGGAAAAACACCTTCACTGGGAAGGTGTCCGGATGTGCCGAGGGTGGGAGTCGAACCCACACGAGGGGTTACCCCATGCGATTTTGAGTCGCACGCGTCTGCCAATTCCGCCACCTCGGCACGGATCACATCCTACTGCATCCGGTATTATAGCAGAACACCCCGACCTGTACAACGCGCTGAGCCGTCAATTTGGCCCGGACGGAAGCCATGTCCCCCGTGTATGAATGCCGGGCGTCTCAGCAGCAGGTAAAGCAGAGTGACCGCGAAAAGAGCTGCCAGCAACACGGCCGTCTCTCCAGCGGCGATCAGGAACAATGAGTATAAGATCAGGCCGGCGACTGCTCCGTATCGGGTCAGAGACAGGTAGAAATCGGTCAACTGCACATCATCTGCGTACTTCAATCCCCGGCGAAACAGCAGGTACGCCTCGCGGGGGTCGTAGATGGAATAGATCTCCAGAGCGATAACCGGGACGGAGATCAGAAAGAGGATTATCCTGTACGGCATCGCCGTCGTGCATTCGGAAGGGTATCCCCGTCGGGTTTGGGGACATCCCCGGGTCCCCGGGGTGGCTGGATCTCCCGGTCCCCGGCCTATGCAATGTGTCCGTTTCCGAATACCAACAGGAGTACGACGGCTGTGCAGATGCCCACCGCTGTTGCTGCCGCTGAAGAGCTGGATCATGTGATCACTCCCGCGTCTGAGTCTGACCGAAAGTGTGAATTAAAGCTGCTCTTGCACATCTTGATCTGTGCATCTTTTTTTGCTGGTATCATGCCGGAACTCTGATTGCAAATCCTTCGCTTACCAATCATCCATCGCTCAATGGAACCCCCCGGTTCGAGTTACAGCGTAAAAATACGCGGCGGTGCTCTGGTCACAATTGGCAGCAGCCCCGGGCGGCATCATCATCCACTTCAGAGCACATATTGAATAGGAGAAGCAGTTTTCTTTCGCGTCTGGAGAGGATGAGGGATTGTGAGTGAGTGCGTGACCAGATCTGTCGTATGCATCGCAGTCATCGTGATGGTCCAGGTGGTCGTAACTGTACCACTTGCAGGTGGACATACTGGGCTGGGTATCGAAGCCAGGGGGGAAGACGGTAATGCGGAAGGCGAACTCCCCGCCGGTTATACGGAGGCCGGGATTTTGGTAAATCTGCCCGCTGCCAGCCTTGTCTTTACCTCATCGGGCCAGGCGATAGGCAGATATCCAGTCGCCGTTGGGCGTCCGGGTCGTGAGACGCCGGTCGGTGACTTCCTTGTGACAGTCAAAGTCTCTGATCCATGGTGGTATCCGGCGGGGCGCCCACCGGTGGAACCGGGTCCTGACAATCCCTTGGGATCCTGGTGGTTCGGTCTGAATAGGCCGGGATACGGTATCCACGGAACGAACAATGAGGCCTCTATTGGTGGATTTGTCAGTGATGGCTGCGTTAGGATGCGGGAGGATGACGTCAAGCAGCTTGCGCGCAAAGTTGAGGTGGGGATGCCAGTCCGGATCGCAAATGAGCCATTATCTCTGCTTCCCGATGTCCGGGAGGACGGGAAGGTGCGTTGGAACCTCGGAATCTACCCCGACCCGTATGGCCGGGAGGAGCCGCCCACTTACCAGGCGGTCCAGCAATACCTGCGTGAGCAGAATCGCATCCTGTCGTATAACGAGAGGGATCGACTGATCGGGTCGTTGGGCAATGAGGACCTGCCGGTGGAAATTCCCACGGTTGTCGTACCCGAACTCCCTGATCTGGATGACCCGGAAAAGATGATACCCACGGCGATTGGCGATCACGAAATCTCATCATATGCCCTGTCGATGGATGATGAATACTACCTGCCGCTGGGTGCCGTGGTTCACCGCATTAACCTGGTCCTGGAGGAGGGGTGGGACTACGCTGTGCGCACCAGTGATGGCAGCAGGTTGACCCCGACAGAGGCAGGTTTTCTTGAGCTTGACGGCAATGACGGGCCGATAGAGGTCCGGATACATCGATATTCGGAAAAACCCCCGCTGGCCCCCGTGGAGGGGGTGGTGCGTGAAGGGGAATTCTACGTGCCCAAGCGACAGCTGCAAAAAATCCTCCCCATAAGCTGTATTGGCAATGAGTACGGGATACAGGTCGGGTGGCGCACACTCCATTTCGGGACATCCATTATTGGTATCTACCAGCACAGAGATGACCTCGATCCGCACCTGATCCCGGTGACTGAGGTCGAGATGCTCTTCGGGTCCAGCCTCAACTGGTGCGCACAGCGGCGCGAAGTGGCCCTTTTCGGACGCCCATTGAAAGAAGTGCACTGGGAAGAAGAACTCTGGGCGGGTGAGCTACGCCCGTGGATTTCCCTTCGTGAAGTAGCAGAGATGCTGAATATGGTGAGTGCACTTGAACGTACAGGGGCCATAATTTGTCGTTAGTGTGGTCTTGCCTCGTTGTCAACTTGGGTGGGGCTGCTCTCGTCCGTCTCCCCCTGCAATCCTAAGGGTGCAGGATCGGTATACAAGCTCCCGTAGTCCGGCGTTGCGTGGGGCTGGTCGTGAAGCGATGGTGGCGGCGACCCACAGCCTCTTCTGGCGATTACCATCTTGCAAGATCTGGGTAGAAACAGTTCTCCGGAAACCGGGTTCTCTCCTGGAGTGTTCCGGAGCAGGACTGTCTCTCTCAATGCCGCCAATGTCTCTCCGTCTGCCAGCGTTTTTCTGAGTGCCGCACAAGGTTCTTCCGGCGGTGCTGGCCACGACGGATGATGGCCCCGTGACATAGACCGCCGGATGCCGACCTGCAGGTCCAGTGATGGGCCAGCGCCGGAGATGATCCCACCTTTTTCTTCATGCAAATGGTAGCAGCACTATTTCTCCTTGAGGCAGCTTTTTTGCGAGAATGCACATCCGGCGCCGCCTCTGTTATACTTAATTCTGATGAAATGAGCCTGAAGGGGACGAGGGGGAAGTCGGTGGACGAGCAGAGAATGCTGTCCCTGGCCAGGGAGGGCGAGGTGGCCGCCTTTGAGGCCCTGATCGAGGGATACGAGGACAAGATATACAGCCTCGCATTCCGTATGCTGGGCAATTCTGAGGATGCCCGCGATGCGGCGCAGGAAACATTATTGAAGGCATACTCCGGGCTACAGCGGTTCCGGGGTGATGCGTCTTTTTCGACGTGGATCTACCGCATTGCCAAAAACGTCTGCCTGGATATCCTGCGGCGCAGGAGCAAGCAGCGCACCTACTCTCTGGACGAGCCCATGGAGCTGGGCGACGGCGAGGTCTCACGACAGTTCGCTGGAGATATGCCCGCACCAGAGGACGTGGTGATGCACGGTGAGGTTCGGGACAGCATCAATTCTGCTCTGGCCGAGATCTCTGAGCACCACCGTGTCGTAATCATTTTGCGGGACATAGAGGGATTCACCTACGAGGAGATTGCCAATATTCTTGAAATTGAGCTCGGGACCGTGAAGTCGCGCCTGTACCGGGCGCGTGCATCGCTGCACGAAATTCTATCTGAAATGGAACTTTTCCGCGACAGGGCCGTCGGGCAATCCGAGGGAGGCGACGATGGATGAGGCACACGACATGTGATTTCCCGGGCGAACTCCTGTCTGCCTATCTCGATAACGAGGTCACCGAAAGCGAGTCCGCGCGTGTCCGTGGGCACCTGCAGGACTGTGCTCATTGTCGCCGCAGGTTGGAACAGCTGCGGGAAACGCGGGAGATACTCAGTGAGGTCCCTTCGCAGTCGGTTCCTTCATCTTTCCGGCGGCAGCTGAGGGCTGATCTTCTGCGGCACAAAGAGGATAAACCCGGACTCCGGGGATCCGGGAGTGGGTGGCTTCGTAGGATGCCGATGGTAGCAGCTGTGCTGCTGCTCCTTCTTCTTCCTGTTGCCGGGTTGTACAGCCATGTATCCGCCCCCGGGGAGCCTCTCATGATGTCGATGCGGGCTGTGGGGGAGGATGATGCCCCGGCTGATGCTCCCCAACTGGAGAGCGCAGATCCTGAACCTGAAACCGACGCCCAGATGCTGTCAGAGGTGCTCAGGGTGGACGAAGCAGAGCGGTCTGAGTCCATTATCCTGCACGTTGCAGATGTACAGGAGGGTACGGCAGCTCTTGCGGCCCTGGCTGATACAGTGGACGCCGAGGTGCAGAGCCACGAGCAGGTCTGGGATGCCGATGGGTACCTCAAGGAGAGCGAGTCTCTGCTGCAGGTGGATTCAGACAGCTACGCAATCCTGCGCGAGGGCGTGCTGCGCATGGGCACCCTGGCCCGGCAGCGCGTGGAGGCCGACCCGGTGGTGCATCGGGACGAGATGTCCCGTGAATTTGCCGCTGCGGAGGAGGCGGATCAGCGAACGCACCTCAGAGTGGTCATGATGGTCGACGATGAGACCATCAGTGACGTACAGCTCGATGAGCTCTGTCTTGTGCGTACTCAGCTGGAGGAAACCACGTTTCCTGCGCAGCTGCGGGAGGCGGCTGCCAGGTCCTGGACTGTTTTTGGAGCGCATGTAGCCTATGCTGTTCTGTGGATTGCCGCCCGCATTCCGCACCTGATTTTTGTCTCCTTGCTGGTTGTCACCGTGATTTTTGCCCTTTCCGCCCACAGGCGAAAAGATTCTGCCTGATCTGAGCATGCAGCAAGCCTTCTTACAGCTGTACAATGAGGTGAGTGGGAAACTCGGGGGTGAGGATTTTGTCTGATGGACATGGTAGACACAAACACACGCTCATTGCCGTCGATGGTACGAGTTTGATGTATCGGGCCTATTACGCGATCAGGGAGCTTACTGGCCCGGATGGATCGGCTACCAACGCCGTGTACGGTTTTACTAACATGCTCCTGCGGTTGCTGGACGATTATGACCCGGAATTCATGGTCGTCTCGTTCGATCGCGGAAAACCCGAGCATCGCATCAAGCTCTACCCCGATTACAAGGGTCATCGACCGGAGATGCCGGATGACCTGCGCAGCCAGTTTGCGCCTGCGCGCGAAATTCTGGCGGGCCTGGGAATACCCTGTCTGGAGGTCGACGGTGTTGAGGCGGATGATGTGATAGCATCCGTGGTCGGCAAGCTGTCCTCCCGGCGAGAAAAATGCCTCATCGTAACAGGGGACAAGGATTTTCTGCAGCTGGTGGACGATAATGTGAGGGTCCTGCTCACCCGCCGCGGAATCACCGAAATGACTGAGTACGACAGGGAGCAGGTGCTGGAGGATGTGGGTTTGCCTCCCGAGCGTCTGGCGGATATGAAGGGATTGATGGGGGACTCTTCCGACAACATACCGGGGGTTCCCGGGGTCGGAGAGAAGACAGCACAGAAGCTTCTCCGGCAGTTCAGCTCCGTGGAGGAGGTCCTGGAGAACCTGGATGCAGTTCCGGGCAAGAAGCTTCCCCAGACGTTGTGTGAGCACGCAGATGACGCACGGATGAGCAAGAAACTGGCAACGATTGACCGTGATGTCAGGGTGGATGTCTCTCTTTCGGACTGCCGGACCGGCGAGTTGGACCGGGATAGATTGCGGAAGGTCTTTGGTCGCCTTGGGTTCCGGCGAATAGCCGAACGGCTGGATCTCGACGCCCGAGAGGTCTCCTCGCACGCTCCGAAAGATGCCCCCGAGTGTGAGGCCGTGGACATGGAGGACCTGGAAGACTTTTTGATCCAGGTTCCCGAGGATGGAGAAGTAGTGATCGATTTTGTTATTGAGCCACGCGGTATCCGGGGTGATCTGCGTCATCTTTTCGTCTTTGACACTGCCAACGGGACGGCGCACTACCTGTGCACAGTTGATGGTGCGGATGCAGCGGTCATGGCACATCAGGTGGTGAGCAAACTTCTCGGTGCCGCAAACCTTCGGGTCATCGGGTGTGGACTCCGGCCGCTTTTTCTGTGGTCCGGGATACACCGTCCAAAGGCGGAGATCATCGACCTCAAGGTATTAGCCTATCTGATGGATCCGTCCCAGTCATCCTACACCCTCGAGGCGCTCGGTCACCGTTTTCTCAACCGTACCGTTTCAGAGCTCAGTGATGACATCGAACTGTCTGCTGCCTCGGATCGACTCGCTGCCCTGCATGAAATGGTAGAAGTCCTCTCGGGCCAGGCCCGTACCGTCGGTGTGGATGAGCTCTTCGCAGAAATTGAGGTCCCGCTGATTCCCCTCCTCGCCTCTATGCAGGATCGCGGTATTCGAGTGGACGCCACGATCCTACGCCAGGAAGGTGACCAGCTGGATGCGGAGATAGAGGAGATTCAGGGAAGAGTGTGGGAACTCGCCGGCAGGCAGTTCAACCTCAACTCTCCCAAGCAGCTGGGACAGGTGCTTTTCGAGGAACTGGAGCTGCCCGTGGTCAAAAAGACCAAGACCGGCCCGTCCACTGATTCGGAAGTATTACAGCAGCTGTCTGAAGAGCACGAGATACCACGGCTCGTCCTGGATTACCGACACTTAGCAAAGCTGCGGGGAACGTATGTCTCCGGGCTTCTGAAGGTGATAGACGAGGAGTCCAATCGGGTACATACCACATTCAAACAGTGCGTTACCGCCACGGGACGCCTGTCCAGCGCCGATCCCAACCTGCAGAATATCCCCGTGCGGGACCGGCGGGGCAGGCGGTTGCGACGGGCATTTGTGGCCGAGCCCGGCTGGAAACTGCTTGCGGCGGATTACTCACAGATTGAGCTGCGGGTCCTGGCGCATTTTTCACAGGATGAGAGAATGATTGAGGCCTTCAGGTCCGCAGAAGACATACACGCCCGCACGGCCTCGGAAGTGTTCGGGGTCGGATCTGATGCGGTGACGCCCGAGATGCGCTCGGCGGCCAAGGCGGTGAACTTCGGGATCATTTATGGCATAAGTGGGTACGGGCTGTCCCGCAGTCTGGAGATTGACGCTGAGGAGTCGCAGAAGTACATTGATGACTACCTGGATCGTATGCCCGGGGTGAGGGATTATCTGCAGCGTGTCGTGCAGAGAGCAAAGGAGGACGGCTATGTCCGCACAATGATGGGGCGAATCCGCTATCTCCCGGATCTTCACTCCAGTACGTGGCATCGTCGTAGGTTTGCAGAACGAACCGCGTTGAACACTCCGATTCAGGGAACGGCGGCCGACATCATCAAAAAGGCCATGGTAGAGGCCGCCACGGCAGTCCGCGAGGAGCAGTTGGAGTGCCATATGCTCCTTCAGGTACACGATGAGCTGATCTGGGAGGTCCCTGCAGCGGAAGTTGACCGCCTGAGTGAGCTGGCCCGCTCTACGATGGAACAGGTGGTTTCCCTCGATGTTCCGCTCAAGGTGGATCTCAAAACGGGAGACAACTGGTATGACATGCAGCAGCTGGATTTGAGGTGAGCGCAGTTGCCCGAACTACCCGAGGTGGAGACAGTGCGTCGCGGTTTGGCTCCCCTGTGCGAGGACCGTACGATAGTGTCTGCCGAGTTCTCCCGGGATGATATCCTCATCGTTCCCGACGACGCGGGACAGAAGCCGGCCCGCTGGGCGCAGGAGTTCACCGAGGGGATGGTCATAGACCGCGTGTATCGACATGGTAAATACTTGTTATTTGACACCGAGGGTGAACGTGGATGGGCTGTTCACCTGGGGATGTCCGGGAGCCTGGTCGTGTACACGGACGGGGCCGCCCCGGATAAACACACCCACGCGGTGCTGAACATGTGCTGCGGTGCCGAGCTGCATTACCGGGCGCCCCGCCGTTTTGGCCGCTGGATCGCAGCCCGGGATGGCCCCGCGCGAACGGCAGTTTCCGGTCGGGTAGGTATTGATGCGCTGGACCCGACACTTGATGTTCGCAGGTTTATGAATCGGCTCGGAGGCAGCCAGGCAACCATAAAGAGCAGGTTACTGGACCAGAGACTTGTCGCCGGTTTGGGCAACATATATGCGGATGAGGCGCTGTTTGCTGCCGGTATTCATCCCCGGTGCCCGGCATCAAGCCTGGACCCGGGCCGGTGGGCCACCCTTCTCCGGGGCATCCGGTCAGTGCTGCGGCGAGCACTGGCCAACGGGGGCACCACGTTTGCCAGCTACCGGGATGCACGTGGACGCAAGGGAGGAAACCGGGGGCACCTCTCAGTTTATGGCCGTGAGGGTGAGCAGTGCCCGCGGTGCGGGAACAGTGTTGAGAGAATCAAGGTGGCCGGTCGCGGCACTCATTGCTGCGCCGCCTGCCAACAGATGCCCGAATAGATACAGATGGGGGTGAGGACCGGGTGATGGGGTTCACCCGGGTGCAATATGTTCTCTTTTACTATGGTGTTTGAAGATGAACAACAGATGAGAGAGTGCCGGCGCCTGCTGACCGATCGGTATTCATTCACCGGGGAGATGACTCTTCGCCGGCGGGAAAACGGCGAGTGGCTCATGGTGGCCCATTCCGAGAAGCGATTTCGTGACAGTACTTTTGAAAAGATCCCCGGGAGGAGGCAGGATGAGTGATCACTGCCCGATGATCATCGGAATCACCGGCGGACTGGGTTCGGGAAAGAGCTCTGTTGCCGGTATTTTGGACCGCAGGGGCGCTGCAGTCATCGACGCGGACGAAATAGCCCGCCGATTGCTGCGCCCCGGCAAGGCAGTGTTCGATGAGGTGGTCGAAGAATTCGGGCACGATCTGCTCACCGCGAATGGAGAGATTGACAGGCGAAGACTCGCCGAGAAAGTATTCCAGGACCCGGCAGCCCGCAGACGTCTGGAAGACATCGTGCACCCTGCGGTACTGGAGCGCATCAGGTCAAAAATAGCGTCATACAGGCGTCGGCCTGAGGATGGACCGGAAGTAATTGCACTGGATGTACCGCTGCTCTTTGAGGTGGGCATGCAGGACTGGTGCGATGAAGTCTGGGCGGTGTGGTGTGACCTGCCGCAGCGCATCGAGCGTCTGACGCGGCGGGACGGTTTGACAGAGTGCGAGATCAGGGAACGAATTGCCGCGCAGATCCCGTTGAGGGAGAAGATGCGCCGCGCAGATCGCACGATTGACAATACGGGTTCTGAGGCGGAGCTCGTCGCTCAGGTTGACAGGATTCTGGAGCAAATCGAGACGGGAGACTCAGATGTCCAGACCTAGGAGTGCGAGGGCATTGCTGATAGCATTGGGATTGGCGACGGTTGGGTTGGTCGGGCTTTTGTTTCTGAGGTATCTCGTTTACCCGATGCCTTACCGCGAGATGATCCTGCAGTGCGCTGCCCGTCACGAGGTGGACCCGGACCTGGTTACGGCGGTGATAAGGGAGGAGAGCCGTTTTCGCTCTCATGCAGTTTCACCCCGCGGTGCCCAGGGGTTGATGCAGCTGATGCCGCCTACGGCAGAGTGGGTAGCCGGGGAGTTGGGTTACAGAACGGGAGACGAGCTGGACCTGTTCGATCCGGAGACGAATATTGATCTGGGTTCAGGTTATCTGGCGCACATGTTGGATCGCTTTGATGGTTCGTTTCCCCTGGCCATTGCTGCTTACAACCGGGGCATGACCCGGGTGAAGAGCTGGGTCGAACAGGGATTATGGAGCGGCTGCGCTTCGGACCTGCACCGGATTCCCACCGAAGAGACCCGCATCTTTGTCCGGCGCGTCCTGCGGAGTTATACTGCCTATCGTGCGCTGAACCGGGTGTTTTATCCTTGGGAAAGGAGTGAGATGCTTGAGTGGAGATCGAGGTAGGGACAAGAACGAAGATCGAGCGCAGGGCGAGGCCGACGAGGGGACAGAGAACAGTGCTGCGGCGGAGGAAGTGCTGAAGGATCGCGGGCTTTTCTATCTGCCTGATGTCCCGGAAGAATCGCAAGAGGAGGAAGGCCCTCCCGAGTTCGGCTGGCGGGACGTGCTCGCCTTCATCATAGCGTCATACCAGATCATATTTCCTTTCTTGGGCGCAGTGGTACTCATCTTTCTCCTCATATGGGGTGTGCTGTGGCTGCTATCCTGATTGAACCGGTTGATTATCGGGTCGGCCTGTGCTAGAATCAACTTCGCAAGTGATACAGGATCAAGCCGAAGTGGTGGAACTGGCAGACACGCGGTGTTCAGGGCGCCGTGGGCTCATGCCCGTGTGGGTTCGAATCCCACCTTCGGCACAGGCAGGGGCGGAATCGCCCCTATTTTATTTGTGAGGATCGTCGCCAATCTCAGGCAACCTGGGTCGGTGTTTGTACTCTCCCAGCAGGAAAAACCCCTTCAGGCGCCGGTTTTGAGTTCTGCTCTTTTCCGCTTGCTGCCCGCCGGCCGTACCTTGTTGCTCCTCATGCCCTTTAGTATAATTAAACCGATTGTGTCGGCCCCTCTCGGAAGGGAGGTCTAGCGTTGTCCGAAGATAGCAAAGACAACGGCTGTGATCAGGAGTATGAGCCGGAAACATCGGATATGATGGATATTCTCGGGGAGACGGACGGTATCCGTGAAGACGGCACTGTGCGTATTTCCAACGAGGTGCTGGCCATCATTTCTGGCATTGCCACCATTGAGATTGACGGCGTGGCACGGATGGCCGGATCATTTATGCAGAGCATATCGGAGCGCCTCGGGCGTGAGGATCTCGGGCGCGGTGTGAAGGTAGAGACGAGAGAGGACAGTGTCGAGATTGATGTATTCATCAGTGTTCAGTACGGTTGCCGGATCCCTAAAGTTGCTCGTCGGGTGCAGGGGAATGTCAAGAGAGCCGTACAGAACATGACCAATCTTGATGTTTCTGCTGTCAACGTGCATGTGCAGGAGGTTCAGTTCCCTTCCCGGAGGAGCGAAGAAGAGGATGAGAACGGTGACTGAGGCTTATCGCGACGCTTCCAGTGTCCCGGCTGAGCAGGAGTCAGGTGGAGGAGCATCCTTCATCCGGGGTCTGATCATCGGGGGTGTGCTGGCGCTGGGTGCTTCGCTGGTGGTGGGAGATCTGGTTCGCCGCAAGTCTGTGGTGATAACTAATACCGAGCGCGGTGAGATCCGGATATCCAGAGATGCTCTCGAGGGGCTCATCAAGGAGAGATGCGAAGCTATTGCAGGAGTTCTTGCCGTTCGCAGTAAAGCACGGAAGCGGGGAGATCGCACTCTCCTGCACGTATCAGTTACCCTCGCTCCCACGGTCGAAGCAGGCCCGACGGTAGGCCGCGTGCTGGATACTGTATACGGCGAGATGGAGCGAATACTCAATCTCCATCCCGAACAGGTACCATTAACCATAGAGACAATTCGCGTCCAGGCGGAAAGCGAGGCCGCTCTTAGCTTATGTCCAGACGACGAGCGCGAGTGACTGCTCTTGAAATTTTGTTTCAGGTGCAATCTCATCAGTCCGAAGGTCTGACTGATGATATTCTGCACAGGATGTGCGATGAGGCATTAGAGCGCAATTCCATCTTAACGGGCGGAGGTGGTCGTTTCGTAAGAGATCTGGTTTTCGGGACCTGGAAGCACCGTCACGAGTATGATGACGCCATAGCCAGTCGATCAGAGGGATGGCCGCTGCATCGCATCGGCAGAGTGGAGTCGGCGATCATGCGGATGGCTCTGCACGAGCTGCGGCGCATGGATACGCCGCGCAGTGTGGTGATCGATGAGGCTGTGGAGCTGGCCAAACAGTATGCGTCGAGCCGCGCTGCTTCCTTTATCAACGGCATACTGGGTTCACTGGTTACACAGCAGATGTGATGCGCGGAATCTGGTGTTCAGACCGGGGGCGAGGACCCTCGTTGCAGTCACAAATGCCCGGCCCGAAAAATCAGGATAACGGGTCCAGTAGGGGGAGGACCCCGAATCTACGCCCCGGGAGATGAGATTTTCAGGTCTCATCGGTGAAGGGGGAACTCCTGCAGAGGAGATGCCGAAGCAACATATGAATCAGAGGAGAGACAATGGGGAGGAAGAGGTGATGAGGTCAGATGTATCGCATTTTGCAGAAACGTGATCTAACTCCTGTAACGAAGCTATTCGTAGTTGACGCCCCAATGGTCACAAAACACGTGGAGCCCGGTCATTTCGTAATCGTGCGCGCCGATGAAGAGGGAGAGCGCATTCCGCTTACGGTCGCCGACTACGACAGGGATGAGGGTACGATTAGTATCGTGGTCCAGGAGGTGGGCAAGACCTCGGCCATGATCAACCGCATGGAGGAGGGAGAGGCTTTCTCCGATTTCGTCGGGCCCCTGGGTGTACCCGCCCCGCTGCCCGAATCCGGCCGGGTGGTGTGCATCGGCGGCGGATTCGGGATTGCTCCCATATATCCCATTGCCAAGCATCTGTTTGAGTGTGAAGACGTCGAGATGACTTCCATCATCGGTGCTCGCGAGGCGAATCTTCTGATCATGGAAGAGGAAATGCAGGCAGTCAGTGAAGACCTGCGTGTGGCCACCGATGACGGGAGCAAGGGACACCACGGATTTGTGACCGACGTGCTGCAGCAGATGATTGATGCCGGTGAGGAAATTGACGAGATTATTGCCATCGGCCCCATGCCCATGATGCGCGCCACGGCTGAAGTCACCCGTCCCTACGGGCTGAAGACCTGGGTGAGCGTGGATCCAATCATGGTAGATGGAACTGGCATGTGTGGAGCCTGCCGCGTCACGGTGAACGACGAGCTGAAGTTCGCTTGTGTGGACGGACCCTTCTTCGACGCACACACCATCGATTTTGAGGAGAGCACTCGCAGGGTGAAAATGTACGAAAAAGAGGAAGCACAGGCGTACGAGCAGTTCAAGAAAAGTCCGCAGTGTCGGTGTGGGGGTGCGAATAATGGCTGAACGTAAAGACGATCAGTGGACCAAAGTACCGATGAAAGAACAGGATCCACAAGAGCGCAAGAATAACTTCAATGAGGTTCCCTTTGGCTATGACGAGGAGGAAATGCTGAAGGAAGCCAACCGCTGCCTGTCCTGTAAAGTCCCGATGTGCGAAAAAGGCTGTCCGGTGGATGTCCCCATCAAGGATTTTATAGAAGAGCTGAAAGATAATAACGTCGGCGAGGCCGCCAGCATAATCAAGTCTCAGAACAGCCTCCCGGCCATCTGCGGGAGAGTTTGCCCCCAGGAAGAACAGTGCGAGGTCGAATGCGTGGTCGGACGGCGCGGTGAGCCGATAGCCATCGGTCGCCTGGAGAGATATGCTGCCGACTGGGCGATGGAACAGGGCGAAGAAGATGTCGAGCAGGCCGAGTCCCGCGGGCACTCAGTTGCAGTCGTTGGAGCCGGTCCCGCCGGTCTGACGGCGGCGGGTGATCTGGCCAGAATGGGCTACGATGTTACGGTCTTCGAGGCCCTGCACGTCCCCGGCGGGGTTCTCATGTACGGCATCCCCGAGTTCCGCCTCCCCAAGGCCCTGGTACAGGAAGAGATAGGCAAACTGCGCGAGATCGGAGTCGAGTTTGAGACCAATGTCATCGTAGGCAAGACCGTCCTCCTGGATGAGCTGCTGGATGATATGGGCTTTTCTGCAGTATTCGTCGGTGCGGGAGCGGGACTGCCCACCTTCGTGGGGATTGAGGGAGAAAACATGCTGGGTGTTTACTCCGCCAATGAATTCCTCACCCGGTTGAACCTGATGAAGGCCTACAAGTTCCCAGAATACGATACCCCGGTAAAGGTGGGCGACAAGATTGCTGTTATCGGTGCGGGCAACACTGCCATGGATGCGGCGAGAACTGCACTGCGCTGTGGGGCAGGTGAGGTGAACATCGTCTACCGCCGCACCGAGGATGAGATGACGGCCAGGCTCGAGGAGTATCATCACGCCATAGAAGAAGGCATCAACTTCCACTGGCTCACGAATCCCGTGGAGTTTGTGGGCGATGAGGACGGCTGGCTCACGGGCATGCGCTGCGTGGAGATGGAGCTCGGCGAGACGGATTCCTCCGGTCGCCCCCGCCCGGTGCCGAAGGAAGGTTCGGAATTCGAAATGGAGACGGACATTGCGGTGCTGGCGCTGGGAACCAGCCCTAACCCGATAGTGCCCAGCTCCACACCCGGGTTGGAGACTGAGTCCTGGGGGGGCATCATCGCGGACGAGGAGACGGGCGAAACCACGCGAGAGGGCGTGTTCGCCGGGGGTGATGTGGTCACCGGAGCAGCCACGGTCATCCTGGCCATGGGTGCCGGAAAGACAGCTGCCACCGCGATAGATGAGTACATCCGGGAAAAGTACGACGAGTGATTGAGTGCGGTCGGGGCCGGGTGTCCGGCCCCGACCGCTCGGACATCATACCTTAGGGGGTAAAGTAATGGCTGCTGAGATTATTGACGGCAAGGCGATAGCGAAGAGTGTACGGGAAGAACTGGCCGTCGAAGTTGAGCAGTTGAAAAGCGATGCGGGAGTAACCCCTGGCCTGGCAGTAGTTCTGGTCGGAGAAGATCCCGCCTCAAAAGTTTACGTACGCAACAAGCATCGTGCCTGCGAGAGAGTGGGAATAAACACCCGGGACATTCGTATGTCTGCCGAGGCCTCGCACGAAGAAGTGATGGAGCAGGTGCACAACCTCAATGAGGATCCCGACATTCATGGTATTTTGGTGCAGCTTCCCACTCCCGAGCAGGTCGACGATGAGGAGATCATAAACGCCATAGATCCGGCAAAGGATGTTGACGGTTTTCACCCGATCAGCATGGGCAAGCTGCTCACCGGCCAGCCCGAGATGGTTCCCTGCACTCCCCGTGGAGTAATGCGGATGCTGGAGAGCACGGGAGTTGAACTCTCCGGCAAGGAGGCTGTCATCGTGGGACGCAGCAACATAGTTGGCAAGCCGCAGGCTCTGCTTCTCATGTACGAACACTGCACGCCTACGATATGCCATTCCCGTACCCGGGACATGACCGAGCACATTTCCCGCGCCGACATCCTGGTGGCCGCAGCGGGGATGCCGCAGATGATCACCGGCGATATGATCAAGCCCGGCGCTGTGGTGATCGATGTGGGAATCAACCGCCTGGACGATGGGTCACTCGTCGGCGATGTGGACTTCGACTCGGCCAAGGAGGTCGCGGGCGCGATCACACCGGTTCCCGGAGGCGTGGGTCCGATGACCATAGCCATGCTTTTGGATAACACGGTCCGCGCCGCAAAGAACAGCGCGTGCTGCTGCTGATTGAACCCGCATGATGAATGCTTGAGGAGGAGCGACAGTGCCCAGCGCGCCGGATCAAATCCAGATCTGGAGCGTCTCGGAACTCACCGCCGAAGTAAGGGAGACGCTTTACGACAATCCCAAGCTGCGCACCCTGTGGGTCAGGGGAGAGGTCTCCAATCTGCGGCGTCCGGCTTCTGGGCACTGCTACTTCACCCTGAAAGACGGAGCGGCTGCCCTGCAGTGCGTTCTTTTTCGGGGGAACCAGCCGCAAGTCCCCTTTGAACTGACAGATGGAATGGACATCCTCGCACAAGGCAATATCGATGTGTACGGGCGAAACGGGCAGTACCAGCTGTATGTTCGCCGGGCGGAGCCTGCCGGACGTGGAGCGCTGCACCTTGCGCTGGAGCAGCTGAAGGAGAAGCTGCAGGCGGAGGGGTTGTTTTCTGAGGAGATCAAGCGGGATCTGCCGGCCTTTCCTGCGACTGTAGGGGTGGTGACGTCGGTGCAGGGGGCTGCGCTGCGGGATATAGTAACCGTGATGCACCGCCGCTGTCCGGGTGTGAACATAATTGTCCGTCATTCCTCGGTGCAGGGCGAGCGGGCCGCGCCCGAACTGAGCCGTGGGCTGCAGCAGATGGCCCGGCACGGAGAGGCGGAGGTGGTGATCATAGGGCGAGGCGGTGGAAGCCTTGAGGATCTCTGGGCATTCAATGATGAAGCGCTCGTCCGCACTATAGCCTCTGTGGATGTACCTGTAGTGTCGGCCGTGGGTCACGAGACAGACGTCACTCTATCCGATCTGGCCGCCGATGTGCGTGCACCCACCCCGTCTGCCGCCGCAGAGCTGGTAGCCCCGGACGTTGACCGGTTGAGGGCCGACCTGCGGCGTGCGGCCGCGACTCTGAGCGTGCGCCTGCGACGACGTGCACGCCGTGCAAGAGAACGCCTCAATGGCATCGCTAGGCGCAGGGTGTTCCAGTACCCCGATAAGATGGTGGCCGATCGCAGGCAGCACGTGGACGAGCTTTATGCCAGGATACTGGGTATGCAGCGCAGATTGATGCATGAACGGGGCTTAGTGCTCTCCGCCCTGGGTGAGCGTTTGCGTGCCCTGGATCCCAGGGCCGTGCTGGCCCGGGGATACAGCATAACCAGAGATTTGGATGGAAATATTATCACAAATAGCGGTGACACCCAACGGGGACAGAGCCTGCGCGTGGCACTTTATCGCGGCACACTGGACGTAGAAATTCACTCGGTCGAGTCCGGCGAATCGGAGCAGGACGGAAACAGCGAAGGGGGAGCGGAGACGAGTGACTGATGGCGGGGCGGGAGAGAACGAGATCTTGGAGGAGCAGTCATTTGAGCAGGCACTGAAGCGGCTC
>Ga0207421_10001194_pt1 | contig 33746 bp, 27 predicted proteins | sample SodLakKL_010_SED_4_FD_187542 | JGI IMG/M metagenome (GOLD analysis project Ga0207421, IMG submission 187542) | Alkaline sediment microbial communities from Lake Tanatar, Kulunda Steppe, Russia - 8KL_010_SED (SPAdes) (version 2) | ecosystem: Environmental > Aquatic > Non-marine Saline and...
ATCAATGTCGTTAAGAAGATGCGCGCTGAAGGTGCCGTAATTTCGGGTGAAGGCAACGGAGGCGTAATTCTGCCCGACCTGCACGCTGGCCGCGATGCCCTGCTCGGAACAGCCCTTATGCTTCAGCATATGGCAAACACCGGCCTTTCTGCAGCCGAGTACCGCGACAGCCTACCCGATTATTTCATCTCAAAAAACAAAATCCAGCTGCTTGATATCGATGCCGATGAGGCGTTGGGTATCATCAAAGAAAAATACGCTGACCGGAATCCCGACCTTACCGACGGCGTTAAAATCCTGTTTGATGAAGGCTGGGCACACCTCAGAAAATCCAACACGGAGCCCATCATCCGGATATATACAGAAAGTGATACCATGGATAAGGCGCAGGCCATCGCGTCGGAAATCAAACAAGCTATAGCCGGCTAATTAAGCTTGGGAAAGGGTGATGGGTCAGGGATTTCTGATATCTGATTGCTGATTGCTGATTTTTGAGTGGGAAATATGCCAGAAGGTTTCTCCGGCTATTTTTTCATGTACTTTGATTGGTTAAAGCCCTGAAAAAATAAATGCCGAAAGCGTTTGTGAATTACTAAGGCTTTCATATATTACATATATGTATAAACAATGTGAGCCCACGTAACCCAAACAGCATGGATCAGCATCAGCTAACACGAAAGCAAAAGCAGTTTTACGAATTTATCCGGGACTATCTGTATGAGCATGATATATGGCCAACTTATCGCGAAATTGCAGATGAATTTCAGTTTAAGTCGCCAAACAGCGTAACTCAAAATCTGCAGGCACTCGTTAAGAAAGGCTACCTCACAAAAACTGACGATAACGAGTACGTCCTTACCGAGGAAACGGAAAACACCGAAGTGAATGACGAAGGCATTCCCGTTCGCGGTATAATCGCCGCCGGTTATTTGCAGGAAGCCGTCGAAGCAGATCTGGGCGTAATCACGCTGAAGCACCTGTTTCCCGGAATCCACAAAATGTATGCGCTACGTGTAAGCGGATACAGCATGCGCGATGCTGGCGTAATGGATGGCGATTTCGTTCTGCTCATGGACGACGACGTGAAAGACGGAGACATTGGCGCCGTACTGTTTAATGGCGAAACCAGCCTCAAACGCATTTATTATGGTCCAAACGGACTCCGGCTTGAGCCAGCCAACGATGCCTACAAAGACATCTATATTGAGCCCGATGTTTTTGAGGAGGTTCGCATTCTCGGTAAATATATCGGCCACGTAAACCGCTCAGGCATTTACCGCCAAAAGCCTAACTAATTTAAGCACCATTAAATTACTCCAAGGGATTCGGTTTCTATACTGAATCCCTTTTTTGTTGTGTTTTGCACCAGTAGCACAAGCGGGGCATTCCCCGTATCTTTACGTTCAAACTTGAATTGAGAAATACATCGATAAAATTTTATGGCAGATTACGAATTAAAAGATATCCGCACAGACCTGCTTGAACCAAGCGCTGAAATCCCGGTAGTAATAGATTTTTGGGCTCCGTGGTGCGGGCCCTGTAAGACACTGGGACCCATTCTTGAAAAACTGGCAGGGCAAGCTAAAGGCCGGTGGAAGTTTGTAAAGATTAATGTAGATGAACAGGAAAACCAGCAGATTGCGTCGCAGTTCCAGATTCGCAGTATTCCGGCAGTTCGCATGCTATATAAGGGTAAAGTTTTGGGATCTTTTGAGGGCGCCCTCTCGGAAACGCAGGTTAAGCAATGGCTCAAAACGAATCTTCCTGAAATAGAAGGCAGTGAAGATAATGATGAAGCCGAAGAGGATAGTATCGAATCTTTCATTGAGAAAGGCGATCGCTCATCAGCGCTGGAGGCTGCAAAAAAAGCGTACGAAGAAGACAAAACAAGCGATGAGAATAAAGTACAGCTTGCAATGCTATTGTTGCCTTCAGACGCCGACACGGCACTGAAGCTTGTGGAGTCTGCCACTGAGCCTATTAAGTACGAGATGGAAAAAGAGAGCATCTTAACGGTAAAGAGACTTCATAAAGCAGCCGGGACAGAGAAACTTGAAGGAGCAGATGGCAAGCTTGCCGATACTTACGTGAAAGCTGCCAAATTGCTGTTTGACCAAAAATTTGAAGAGGCGCTTGAAGCATTCATTAACATTGTAATGATAGACCGTGCGCTTGATGATGACGGAGCCCGAAAAGCATGTATTGCTATATTCCATCTCTTAGGTGAAAAACATCCGGCAACCTTAGCCTGGCGCCGGCGCTTTTCGATGGCTTTGTACTAAGCCGAACTGCATCAAACAGAAAACGTCCGGCGGGTTAAACCGCCGGACGTTTAAATAGTACAAAAGATTATCGCTGTCTCTAATTTTCCGCAGCGGAAGCTGGCTTAAGTGCCTTGAGAGTAATGACCTCACGATCGGGATTCCGCTCAACCGTAAGCGAAGCAGATTTAACGGCATCGTGCAGCTGGCCATTTTTTATCCACGCACGGCCACCGTCGTAGCGCATCCGGCGCTTATTCTTCATGGCCATTGCCTGCTTGTGCAAATCCGGTAAGTTACTCATATCAAATTCGTTTATTGGTTGTTAATAAATACTGAAACTCGTTCCGGTTTATCGAGACCGGCATTAATATCTAATGAATATAACACAAAATAGCCGAAACCCTGCCTAGGCACAGCAGTAAAAAAGGAATGAAACAGCCTTTGATACTAATTGTAATTGTCCTTATATTTCTAAGCTAGTAATAAAAAATCTAATACCGAATTTATTCAATACTATGTTCGCAATAGTACAAATTGGCGGCCATCAATATAAAGTAAGAGCAAACGATACAATTTTTGTAGATCGTTTATCTGAAGATGCAGACGCTACTGTAACATTTGATCGTGTAATGCTTGTATCAAATGACTCTGATATAACGGTTGGCACACCTGCTGTCGACTCTGCAAAAGTTGAAGCAACCGTAAGCCAGCATCTGAAAGGCGACAAAGTTATCGTTTTCAAGAAAAAGCGCCGCAAAGGGTACCAGAAGAAAAATGGCCATCGCCAGCATCTTACCCAGCTCACAATCAACTCCATTACGGTTTAACCTTTAAAAGCAGAATAAAATGGCTCATAAGAAAGGTCAAGGCTCCAGTAGAAACGGTCGCGATTCGGAAAGCAAACGCTTAGGCGTTAAGAAATTCGGCGGCCAGTACGTTATTGCAGGCAATATTATTATTCGCCAGCGCGGTACAAAAATCCATCCGGGTGAGAATGTAGGTCTTGGAAAAGATCATACCCTTTTCGCTACCAAAGATGGCGTTGTTACGTTCAAAACAGGACGCAACAAGCGCAAGTTTGTATCTGTAGAAGCCTGATACATCAGTTTTTGTTTTAGCAGACGAAAAATTTCGACTGCTGACTCTTTTTTTAAGCCCCAATGTCCCGTACATTGGGGCTTTTTCAATTTGTGCTTATAATCAGCTATCATTTTCACATGAGAAATATAAAAATCCCGGGTCTTTCGCTTAAACATTCAATTAACTCCGTATTTTGCATTGGCCGAAACTACGCCGACCATGCCAAAGAGTTAAACAACCCGCTGCCTGCTCTTCCCGTTGTTTTCACAAAGCCGGTAAATACAATCACATTCGACGGCGGTGAAATCATCATCCCGACTAACCTCACACAAAGTGTTCATTATGAAGCGGAAATGGTTATATCCATTGGCAAATTCGGCCGCTACATTAGTGAGGATGAAGCAATGGAGTTCGTTTCTGGCTACGGAATCGGAATCGACGTTACTGCACGAGACCTTCAGTCGGCGCTAAAGGAGAAATCCCACCCATGGACACTGGCCAAAGGTATGGATACTTTTGCACCAATAGGCAATTTCGTCCCTGCCGAAGCCGTACCGAATCCTCATAATCTGTCTGTAAAACTCAGCGTGAACGGCGAAATCAAACAGGATGGCAACACCGCTGACATGATCTTCACCATTCCGGCTCTAATCAGCTACATATCACAGTTTGTAACGCTACACGAAGGCGACCTCATATTTACAGGAACCCCAGCCGGCGTTGGTCCATTAAGTGATGGTGATGAAGTTGTTGCTACCCTCGGTAATAACCTGAGCCGACTGAGCGTTTCAGTTAAGGAAATCTGATACGTCCCTGTATTAAAACCCGGTTGCTATCGTTTACCTGAGGCAAACACTCAACAAATCCTTACAACGCTTTAACTTTTCAGGAACACGTGCTGCAGCGACTGCTTTTCTTTTCCCTTGCTCTGCTCTTTAGCGCGACCGTTTCCGTCGCACAGGAGCGAACAACCGATACCAATTTTCCGCACTACATCGACCCGTCGGCCACCTACATATGGCCGACCGATGCCAGCGATTATTTTTCAGCAACTTTTGCAGAAACGCGATCGGCACACTTCCATGCGGCTGCCGATATTGGCACCTGGGGCCGTGAAGGCTACGAAGTATACGCTGCACGGGATGGAATTTTGTTTAGAATTGGTATTAGTCCGCACGGGTACGGAAATGTAATCTATCTGCAGCACAATGACGGCTCATATTCAGTCTACGCACACCTGCAGGACTTCGAGCCCGGCATAAGAGCCATTGTGGATTCGCTTCGGTTTGAGACATTTGAGCACTCCTTCGACCGAATTATGACAGAATACAATCTGCATTTTAGCCAGGGTGATTTGATCGGCCGCACCGGCTCTACCGGAATTGGCCCGCCCCACCTGCATTTTGAACTGCGCTCTCCAAACAATGCAGCCTTCAATCCCATGCTGGCTGGTATCCATATTGCAGACAGCGTGCCTCCGACCTTTTCTTCTATTGCGATAGTACCCAAAAGTGGTGATGCGCTCATAAACGGGAATGCAGAAATGGTAACCAGAACGCCATCACGCAGCGGGAATCACTTTAATTTTGGCCGTATTGATGCTGAAGGAACCATAGGCCTGGCCGTTAATGCCAGCGATCGCTCCGATAACGGCCGTAATGTTTACGCTGTGTATGAGCTCGAAATGAAAGTGAATGGCGAGCCCTTATTCCATTCAAGAGCAGACAGTTTCTATATGGGCCAGAGCCGGCAGATGTTAATAGACCGTGTATTTCCTATTCTTCAGCAGCGCCGTGCCGGGTACCAGCGTCTTCATATATTACCAACTAATACCCTGCCGTTTTATAACCGGGATTTAGGCGACGGTCTGCTTCACCTGGAACCCGGCACGCATAAAGTAGATATTACAGCTCTTGATTTTTACGGCAACAAGGCAACAGCCTCTCTCGAAATACGTGTACCTGAAAAACCCGCTTATCAAACGCCAGAAGTACGTTTTGTATACAAAGCAGGAGCCGTATCACCACCAGCCCCCTTTTCGGAACGAACCAGTCCTCCGCACGACCACTTTGAATGGAATAAACACTGGATACGTCCTGCCGGAAGAGCCGTTCAAAAACTTAGCATCCGAAGTCGTGGTGATTTCGGACGCCCGGTTTACAACTACGAATCGTTGAACAACCGACAGACAGCGCCTTTATCTGGTGAAGTTGTGGAAATAAGCAGCGAGGAAACCGGTGCCTTCACCCTAAACCGTGTGCTTCCGGGACGTGAGACCGAACTTCGGTTTCCGGCTCATCGCATGCGGTTACAATTTCCAGAAGCAGCTGTATTCGACACTCTTTATGTATACGCGACACGGTTTACCCGTAATGGAGAGGACTTCGTTCGTCTGGCACCGGGTGATGAACCTCTCCAGCAAAGCTTCCATCTGAGTATGTCGATTGCAGACAGTCTTGCCGATAACCAACAGCTGAGCCTTTATTACGTGAATGAGCGAAATGGTGCCCGCTCGGCCGTGTCCACAACCGTGGAAGGGAACCAGTTAAACGCCCAGGCCCGTGGATTTGGTCTGTTCGTTGTTGCTGCCGACACGACACCTCCTCAAATAAGCAGACCGCGCCTCTGGAGAAGAAACTCAGATCAACGGTGGTTTGTGAGCGTACGTGCGGTAGATCTGCAAACCGGACTCGATTTCAACAATGCGATTTTCAAAGTAAACGGGATTCGCGGCATAGCCGAGTACGACCCTTTCGGGCATCAGCTCACCTATTATTTACCTGGCTTTGAACCCGTTAGAGGCAGAAACTCCATCACCCTTGAACTATCGGATCGTGCCGGAAACGTATCGGAATTTACCCATACGTTTACGCACTGATCGCATAAAACAGCTCTATATATAGGCTATACAGCTGATTTCCACTTTCGCATTCTTAGGCAGCGTACGTACTGCAACGGTTTCTCTCGCGGGTGGATTTTGCGGAAAGCGCGAACCATAAATCTTATTAACGGTAACAAAGTCTTCCATGTTTTCCAGAAAGATGGTGCAGCGAAGAACCTTGCTGAAGGACGAACCTGCTGCTTCCAGCACGGCTTCCAGGTTTTGCATAACCTGCTCTGCCTGACTATTTACATCCGCCCCTGCAAACTCACCTGTTTCGGGATCGACCCCAATCTGGCCGGAACAGTACACCATTCCGTTATGAGTTGCTGCCTGTGAGTACGGCCCAATGGCTTCTGGTGCCTGAGATGTATGGATGAGTTCGTGTTCCATCTATTTATTCCCTTTCAAATAATTAATGTTCGTGCTTTAACGTTGTGTATAAAAACACGCTGAAGTGTAAGTGACTTAATGAAAGCGTTAGAATCTGATTTGCACAACTTAACGGATCTGCCTGATTGATTAATCCGCTTTCAGGCCCTGATATCATAACATAATGATTCTTTCCATATATTGCGTGAGGCTTCAGCTATCATTACCTTACTGTTTGCAAAAATACTGTAACGTTTATTAGACGATAAATTAAATAATCAGTCATGAAACTTAACTTCAAGATCACCACACTTGCTGTGCTTATTGCCGCGATTCTGGCATCATGTGCAAGTGATCCTAATATTGAATCAGCTAAACTCAATCTCAGAAACGCCGATTACCAGGGCGTGATTGATGCAGCTAACCGGGCTCTCGTTGAGAATCCTGAAAATGCTGATGCATTTTTCTACATCGGCGCTGCTCATCTCGAAATGTCCGAAGATAAGCCCGTATCCGAGCGCCGCGACGACTTACGTTCTGCGCGCGAAAATATGGTAAAAGCCGATGAGCTTTACAGAGCACAGGAAATAACTTCAAATGAAGCTGAGTCTGCCATATCTCTGCTTGTTGCACGCTGGCAGGATGAGTACTCTCAGGGTATAGGCGGTATCGATTTTGAAGCCGAAAATCCACCGGAAGTACTTCAGACGGCCATCCACCATGTATACAATGCTCATGCCGTAATGCCAGACAGCACCATGAATCTGGATGCACTTTCTGAGCTCTATTTCATGATGGATGATGTGGATAACGCCATAAACTATATGGAAAAGGCAATCGACCAGGCTGATGAAGAAGACCTTACCCGATACCAGCGTCTGGCTTTTTTCTATCAGGTAAATGAAGATGAGGCTGGCAGTCTGTCTCTGCTGGAACGCGCATCCGTTATCTTTCCTGATGAAATTTTCTTTATCCAGGAGCAAGCTAACATCTATTTCCGGGCCGGAGAAAATGAAAAAGCCATGGAAATTCTTGAAGACCTGATCGAGCGTGATCCGGAGAATGCGCAATACCGTCTTGTATTCGGCACTCAGATTTATCAGGAGTACCTGAACATGACTGATGAAATAGCCGAACTCTACGACAGGTTGTTCGACCTTAATTCCGAATTTCGCGAAGAAGCACGTGCTTCAAGACCAGATATGGCTAAGATCGGACGTTTGGAAACTGAAATGGACGAAATCCAGGAAGAGATTACCCGTATCGATGATATCCGTTTTGATATCGCTGAACGTGCCGAAGAGCAGCTTATGATTGCTTATGAGCTCGACCCGAACGAGCCAAATACCACTTATACTCTTGGCGCGATAAACGAAAACCGAGGCCTTGCCCTGCTCGATCAACTCAACAACCTGTTTACTCAGGATCTTGACAACGAAGAATATCAGCAGAGAGCCCGTGACTTCTTTGAAGCGGCACTTCCGTTCTATGAAAAAACAGCCGAGCTCGAGCCCGAAGAAGAAGACAACTGGCTGAAGCTTTTCCAGGTGTATACCAGACTTGGAATGGCCGAACAAGCCGAAGAAGCTGCTCAAAAAGCTGGCCTTTAAACACTACATACGTTTTTTATAACTACATTTATGCTGAATCAACTCACCCGAATGGCTGTGCTTGTCATGGCCTTCGGGTTCTTTTTTGCCTGTTCTCAGACCTCTCATATCGACAGGGCTGAAAATCTCCGACAAGGAGATAACCTATCCGAGGCTCTTCGAGCAGCCAACAGAGCCACATCAGAAAATCCGGATAACGCTGGAGCCCATCTGCTTAAAGCCGAAATTATAGCCGAGATGTCTCGCAATTACCAGCCGGCGGATCGCTCTGGTCTTTACACAGATATGATTGAAGCTCTCCAAAAAGCCCGGGAAACGGCAAATTCTGAGCAGCAAAACGAAATCTACAGTCGCTCTTCCGAGCTTCGTTCGGAAAGGTTCAAGGCCGAAGACGACGCTGCAGAAAACATCCTCGCCAGCGGAGAGTATCTTGATAACTCCAGTCGCATGACGGCTGCTTCGCATCTTGAAAATGCCCGAATTATCCGTTCAGATGAGCCTCGTGTTTACGACATGCTCTTTGAGCTCTACTACGAAATGGGCGAAACAGATTTGGCTATCTCAGCCCTTGAGGGCATGTACCAAAACGGCGTTGCTGCCGGCAGGCATATTGCCGCTTTAGGATACCTGTACGTACAGGAGTACGAATTTGAAAAAGCTGTCCCAGTGCTTTATGAATCATGGAACGACGGACAAGGGCTTATCAACTCCGGAAGGGGGCTCGCTAACGCTCTGCTGGAACTAGACCGCGCCGATGAAGCATTTGCAATACTTGAACGACTTAGCCGTCTCGATGCACAAACGGTGGAAAGCAAGCTTGGCTACGGGCGTATACTTGCGCTGAGCGCAATGGATACGCTTAATGAAATCAATTCCAGCAACAACCGGGACGAAAACGAACAGTTTTTCGATTCTGCCATGGCGGATCTCAGAGCTGCAGAGTCTGAGTTCGAAGCCGCGCTGGTTCTCAATCAGGATCATCTGCTCGCAAACCAGACTGTAGGTCTGTACCACCGTAATCTTGCTTTACGTTTAAGCACTCTTTACGCCGATTTTCCTTTTCTTGCCTCCGACGAGCGGGAGCTGTCTATAGCTGACCATCTCTACCAAAGTTTGAATCACCTTGAACTGTTGTCTGAGCAGGATCCTGCCAATCAGCAGGTTTGGCTCGCTTTGGCAGATGTTTATGATCTGCTTGAAATGGAAGATGAAGCCCGCATTGCCCGTGCCAATGCTACTGCTTTATAGGCTTCAAAAATTAGCTTAGGTTTAACAGAACAGGCCCGTATCTCAACTGATACGGGCCTGTTCTGTTTGTACAGTATTTCAATAGCTGGACTCAACTTTGTATCTTAACAAATAAAGATTCGACATCCCGCCACACCGCTATTGAGCGGTTCGTATTGGTCTGGTCTTTTTATGGTTTCAGCAAAATCTGCCTGAACCGGCGGGCATAAAGATGCGATTCATCACTCTACTATTAAAGGACACTATATTTAATGAAGTTCAATTCAAAAGTAATACATGCAGGTCAGGCGCCGGAAGAAACATCAGGCGCGGTAATGCCACCTATTTTTCAAACCTCAACCTATGCGCAGGAAGCTCCTGATGTAAATAAAGGCTACGATTATGCCCGGGTTGGTAATCCTACACGCACGGCACTCGAAAAGATGATAGCCGGCCTGGAAGGAGCCGATAACTGCGCCTGCTTTGCAAGTGGCTGCGCGGCCATGGACGCCATCATAAAGATGTTTCGTCCGGGTGATCACATTATTGCCTCCAACGATTTATACGGTGGTACATACCGTCTCTTCACTCAGGTTTTTGAACCTTTCGGAATTCGTTTCACATTTACGGATATGACCAGCATCGAAAACGTACGTGATGCCATCAATGAAGAAACGAAGCTCTTTTGGATTGAAACGCCGACCAACCCGCTGTTGAACATCGTGGATATTAAGGCGCTGACCGATTTGGCAAAGGCAAAAAAAATTCTGACCGTAGTGGATAACACGTTTGCATCATCGTACCTGCAGCGTCCGCTCGAGCTCGGCGCTGACGCCGTAATGCATTCCACAACCAAATATTTAGGTGGTCATTCGGATGTAATTGGCGGAGCAGTAGCAACTTCCAACAAAGAAATTATGGATAACCTGCTCTTTCAGGTTAAAACTACCGGCGGTGTACCCGGGCCGATGGATTCATACCTCACGCTGCGTGGCATCAAAACGCTGGCAGTTCGTATGGAACGGACCTGCGAAAATGCCAGGAAGATTGCGCATCACCTGAAAAATCATCCTAAGGTCAAAAACGTGCGCTACCCGGGTTTTGAAGATCATCCCGGACATGAAATTGCTAAAAAACAGATGAAAGATTTCGGAGGGATGGTTTCCTTCACTCTGAAAACAGACGATATCGAGTCTGCTCATACCTTCATGAAGAACACGAAGCTGTTTACGCTGGCTGAAAGTCTCGGCGGTGTGGAATCGCTGATAAGCCATCCGGCCACCATGACACACGGTTCTATTCCTGCTGAAGTACGCAGAAAAGCCGGCCTGAACGACTCATTAATTCGCCTTTCAGTTGGTATTGAAGACGGCGATGATTTGATAGAAGATCTTGAAAAAGCTTTCAAATCTGTTTAGAACTATAAGCCATACAATATTGGATATAACTATTTGAACGAATCCGCCTCATACCGAGCTCCTGTACTTACCTGGTTTGGGTTGGCTGTTCTGGCCCTTGTTGGGTTGGGATGCTGGAATCCATTTGCCCCGGGGGCCGAGGAGGGGGATCCGTTTGAAACACTTCTGGGTGACCCTTCGACTATTGAAGGTTTTTTTACCCGTTTTCAAAATGCTTATCAGCTGCGCGATACCACGCTTTACGGACCGCTGATAGCATCGGACTTTACCTTTACCTACCGCGATTACGACAACAATGTGGATATCAGCTGGGGGCGCAGCGAGGAAATGAGCAGTACCTACCGTCTCTTTATTAACAGCAGAGATATTCGTATACAGTGGAATAATATTATTTCGCAAGACGTTAACGCAGATAAAGACCGGGCTCAGGTAATCCGGAGATTCGACTTAACCGTAGTGCTTGAAGCGGCCGATTTAATACGGACCGACGGCGCTGTAAATTTCATTCTTGCCAGAGAAGATTCGACCGATAACTGGCAGCTGAGATCCTGGAGAGACGAATCCGATCTCTAGAATAGCTATCTATTATAAATAACATAAACTTATATTAATAAATCATTTATGAAAAATGTAGTCATTGTGGGCGCATACAGAACGCCCTTAGGGTCATTTGGCGGAAGCCTTTCATCTTTCACAGCGCCCGAACTAGGCGCAGCGGCCATCACCGGTCTGCTTAAGAAAACAAACTGCAGACCCAAAGATGTGCAGGAAGTTATTATGGGCTGTGTGCTCACTGCCGGGATTGGTCAGGCGCCTGCGAGACAGGCAGCATTAAAAGCAGGATTAGATAAGAACACGCCATCCACAACGGTCAACAAAGTTTGTGCCTCCGGTATGAAAGCTGTGATGATGGCCGTGAACCAAATACAGACAGGCGAAGCCGACGTAATCGTGGCCGGTGGTATGGAAAGCATGAGCAATGTACCTTACTATCTTCCCAAAGAGCGTAATGGCGCAAAACTAGGCCATACGCAGGCTTTAGACGGCATCATTAAAGACGGTTTGTGGGATGTGTACAACGATTTCCATATGGGTAACGCCGGCGAAATTACAGCCCGTGAAATGAACATTGGCCGTGAAGATCAGGATAATTTTGCTATCGAATCCTACAAGCGAGCTCAAAAGGCAACCAATGAAGGCTGGTTCAACGATGAAATAATTCCAATTAACGTAAAAGACCGCAAAGGTAACGTAACCAAAGTTGAAGCCGATGAAGAGGTTAGCCGGGTTAACTTTGATAAAATCCCCGGACTTCGCCCTGTATTCCAGAAAGATGGAACCATTACGGCTGCGAACGCCAGCTCTATAAACGACGGTGCTGCAGCGCTTTTGGTTATGAGTGAAGACAAAGCCAAAGAGCTTGGCCTCACTCCTATTGCCCGTATTACAGGGCAGGCAAGCGCTGCCAAGGATCCCGAGTGGTTTACGACCGCCCCGGCCGATGCCATTCCAATCGCGCTCAAAAGAGCGGGTTACTCGACCGAAGATGTAGACCTGTTTGAAATTAATGAAGCTTTTGCTGTAGTCTCTATCGCTAACAATCAGCTGCTTAAACTTGATCCGGCCAAGGTGAATATTCACGGCGGAGCTGTGAGTATTGGCCACCCCATTGGCTGCTCGGGTGCCCGCATTATTGTTACGCTGCTGCACGCTCTGAAGCGCACAGGTGGCAAAAAAGGCTGCGCCGGCATTTGTAACGGCGGCGGGGGTGCATCTGCCATTACGGTTGAGATGATTTAAACCTTTTCTAACCGACTGAATTTAAGCCCGGTCTTAAAAAGGACCGGGCTTATTTTTTGTGGATGCTTTTTTAAGAAATAAGCACATCTTTTTTTAACCGCCGGGAACATTGTACTAAGAAGAGGGTTTACTCATTTAATCCATTTGCTTTTATAGGGTTGTAAAGGTATTTTTACGGTCCCATCTTTAAGCACTAATTTTCAAAAAGAGCCGGTTTATCGCGACATACGTTACATAACTGTTTACATTTACTTTCACTATTTTGGAGACTGAGTTTTATTCAGCTTCTCCGTCGCAAAGCAGAACCTTTAATTCACGCTCTGAAATTGAATACCGTGCACATCTTACTTCGCGCATTTATTCTGTTGATGTTAACCGGACTGGCATCAGTCGAATTACATGCACAGCAGTTTCGCATCATACAGGAAACCTCTGAGTTTACCGATTACGAGTATCGCAACGACAGCCTCAAAATTGCGGCTCCCCAATTCCTGAATGTTCCTTCTCGTGAAGGCGAACTTCGCTACAGGATTTTGCAGCAGGATATCGTACGAACCAGCAGTCCTCAGCTTGCGAACCAACAGATTGGTTCAGACGAAGACCTGATGGCCATCATACCATCTACGTCCGAGCCACTCGTTTCGGCAAGTCCGGTGCACGAATACAGAAAGCAGTACCAGTCTACGCTGATGCTGCATGTTTCGCGCCAGGATCTGAACGACAGCAGTAGTTTCCTGGTAGCTCGCAACATCAGAATTCGCGTTTACAACGATCAGACCTGGTCTCGCCGCGCTTCCGAAGCTGCTGCACGAACACAGTCCGCCCAGTCACACCCGCTTAGCAGCGGTACATGGTACCGGATTCCTATTGGCAAAAATGGCATCTATCGCCTAAACAGAACCTACCTCAGAGATCTTGGTATTAATACCGATAGTATCGATCCGAGAAATATCCAGGTTTGGGGCACCCCGGGATATGAGCTTCCAAAAGCCAACGCCGACGAACGCCCGTCATTCGCTCAGATACCGGTAATTGTGGAAGGCGAGTCGGACGGAAACTTTGGCAGTGGAGATGCCGTCGTTTTTTACGCAAACGATATAAATCAGCGTATTTTTAATCCTTCCACCCTGGAATGGGATCATAACCTGCACGCCTACGACACTCAGAACTATGTGTTCATTACAGTTGGCCAGGAGCAGGGCCTTCGTCTTGCACCTTTTCAGGCCTCCGGTTCTGTAACGCAGGACATTACTCAATTCCGTGATTTCAGGTGGCTTGAGCAGGATTTATATATGCCCGAATCCCAGCAGCGATCTGGTACCTTTTGGTTTGGTCAGCTCTTTACGCCTGAATTCCGGGATCAGACCGTTTTTACAGACACCCTGGCCGGCTTCGTACAAGGCAGCGATATTGAGTTCCGTGCACGAATGGGTGCACGATCCAGAACCTCTTCTTCGTTTAGTTTTACACGCGGCAGTCAGAATGCGGGTTCTATCACCATAGCCCCTATAACAAATCTTATTTCTGCCACAGGGCGTGCGGCCAACCTGGGTAACATCACCCGGCAACTAAACAATGTGAATCTTGAGAACGACCGCATTCAGATTCAGGCTCAGTATAGCCCTACTTCACCGGATTCCAGAGGCTGGGTTGATTTTATACATGTACGTGCCACCCGTCTTCTGGCTCCGAACAACGGCATTCTGGAGTTCTTGTCGCCAGATAATTCAGAAAGCACCAACCAGATTGCGCGCTATGTTTTTAATGGGTTCAGTTCGGCACCGCTTGTAATGGACGTTACGAACCCCGCGAACCCGGTTCTTATTCCTGCTGAAGGCAGCGGAAACAACTGGTCGGCCCGATACCTGTACAGCCCGGGGCGGCAACTAATTGCTGCAACACGTTTTCTTACCCCGGCCATGGGAAGCCAGATTGCCAATCAGAATCTGAGCGGCACTAATTTTTATCCGGATTACATAATCGTAACTCATGAGTCCATGGTTGATGCAGCTCAGAGACTTGCCGATTATCGCGCTGCCCGAAACGGTCTTCGCCCGTTAATAGTAACCCAGAGACAAATTTTTAATGAATTTAACGGCGGAGTAGCCGATCCCGTAGCCATTCGCGATTTCATGAAGTACCTGTATGATCTTGCAGGGCTGGATGATGAGCTAATGCCCAAATATCTCGTTCTGTTTGGTAACGCTACCTTCGATTATAAAGGCATAGAAAGTTCGCCCATGCAGAACCTGGTCTTCAACTTTCAGCATTATGTGGATAATGATAACCTATCCAGAGTCGACACCTACGGCAGCGACGATTTCTTTGCGTTCTTAGGTGATGATGAAGGGTCCTGGAGACGTCAGGATCAGAACAACCGTCTGGATATCCAGATTGGGCGTTTCCCGGTGCAAAATCTGGATCAGGCCAACAACATGGTCGATAAGGTAATAGCATTTGAAAACCTTGAGCAGGCCGGCGACTGGCGCACTCTTTTTACTTTCACAGCTGATGATAACGTAAACGGACAAAGCAACGACCGCGATCTTCATACATTCAACGCCGACTTCACGGCCGAAACTATCGATGAGGATGACAGCGGAATCCGGGTGCGCAAATTGTACCAGTTCAGCTATCCGGTTGAGAACACTCCGGCCGGCCAGCGTGTACCACAGGCCACCACGGCTCTGGTAAATCAAATTAACAACGGTACCCTCACCCTTCACTTCTCCGGACACGGGAGCGAGCAGCAGCTCACCCAGCAGCGCTTATTTCAGTCGTCGGATATTCCGAGGCTTACCAACAAGAACAGACCGTTCATTATGGTAACGGCTACCTGTTCATTTGGGCGTTATGATGATAACGTTGACTTCTCAGGTGCAGAAAAGCTCATAAACCACACCAACGGCGGGGCGGTTGCTTCGTTAACAACTTCGCGAGTGGTATTTACCAGCAGCAGCCCGAATGTGGGTCAGGATAACAACTTTGCCCTGCATATCGAGCTTACCCGGCAGATGGTTGAGCGAAATCCTGACGGTACCAATAAAACGATTGGCCAGGTGTTCAAAAATACCAAGAACTTTGTAGCAGCAAATAATGAGGCTGCCAACTCAAACCGCATCAACAGCCGTAAGTTTGTACTGCTTGGTGATCCGGCCATGACCATGGGGCTTCCAGAAAAGAAAATCGAGATTACTGGTATCAACGGAATAAGCGACTTCAGCGAAGGCCCGCTTCAAATACGATCGCTGGACCGTGTAAGCATTACCGGTCAGGTAAGCGATGCCAATGGGATGGTCGATACACAGTTTAATGGTGAAGGCTTTGTGCGCGTATTTGATGCTTCCCGTCTCGAATCTCTGCCCAACCCGGACGTAACCTGTAACCTTTTACCAGGCTGCGGATTCCGTGTACAGAACGATGTACTTTTTAACGGCCGGGTAAGCATTACCAATGGCGAATTCAGCACTGAATTTATTGTACCTAAGGATATTGCTTATTCCGATTCGCTCGCGCGTATACACGTATATGGAGTGAATCCTACCCGAACTGATGCAGCCGGCTCATTTTCCCAGTTCTACCTGAACGGAATTAATGAAGACGCTGAAAATATTTTTGACGGCCCGGAGCTGGATGTCTACCTGAACGACGATAATTTTGTGAACGGATCTCTGGTAAATTCTGATCCCATGCTGTATGTAAACGTATTTAGCGAAGGTGGCGTAAACACTACCGGAGCCGGTGTGGGGCATGAAATAATCGGTATATTACGCAATCAGGACAATCCACAGCAGGAACAAACGTTTATTCTTAATGACTTCTATTCCAGTGAGCTAGATGATTTCACCCGTGGACAAATCGAGTATCCACTGGATAATCTAAGCGACGGAAGCTATTCCATGAGCGTTCGCGTGTGGGATGTCTTCAACAATGTCGGGGAATCAGAAATCTTTTTTGATGTATCCGGCGGTGATGAACTTACGATCAGAAACGTGTATAATTACCCAAACCCGATGAATAACTTCACAAGGTTTGCTTTTGAACACAATCAGGCGCTGGGGCAGCCTCTGGATGTGTTTATTCGTATTTATACGCTTTCCGGAAGACCCGTCGCACAAATCCGGGAAAGCCGGATTGCTACCGGAAATCTGGAGATGTTTGAATGGACAGGCCGCGACGACGACCACAACCGTCTGGCAGCCGGAACTTATTTATACCATCTTCGCGTACGTACCGATGGAGCAAACGGGCGTATGACAGAGGAAAAAATTGAACGACTTGTAATCATTCGATAAATATCCCGCAAAACACCTAATCTATTCTTAATTTAAGCCTTACGTCTATAAAACAGCCGATACCGAACACCAACGTTTTATTTAACAACTCATAGACAAACGAAGATATGAAGCAAGTAACAAAATCAATACTTACGGGCATGCTGCTAGTCTGCCTTGGCGCTGGATACAGCTTTGCACAGGTAGGTATTACCGCAGTCCCTTTTATGCAGATTGAGCCTGACTCCCGTACTCCGGGTATGGGTAACGCAGGCGTGGCTATTGCCGATAACGCATCCGCTGTTTTCTGGAATCCCGCAGGACTGGCTATGCAGCCAAAAGAAACCCAGCTGTCATTAACGTATGCCAGCTGGCTGCCTAACTTCAACACCGACCTTTTCTACAACTATCTGGTAGGTAAAACCTACATCGAAGGTATTGGTACCATTGGCGGTCACATCACTTACCTCAACCTTGGCGAGCAGATTCAGACCGACGAAACCGGTCGGGAGCTTCGCAGCTTCTCGAGCTATGAGCTTGCAACGGGCTTAAGCTATGGTTTCAAGGTTACTGATAACCTGGCACTCGGTACTGGCTTCCGCTTTATCTACAGCCGTCTTACACCAAATATCGATGTTGGCGGACAGACAGCCAAAGCCGGTACAAGCGTTGGACTTGACTTTGCTGCTCTCTACCGCAGCAACGAATTTGTTTTTCTGGATCGCGCATCTACGTTCAGCGCTGGAATTAACCTCTCTAATGTAGGCCCGGCAATTCAGTATACCGATGATGCACAGAGTGATCCGCTTCCAACCCTTCTGCGCATGGGTGTTGCATACGAAATTGACCTCGACGACCAGGGTTTCAACACCATTACTTTCGCCGGTGATGTCTCTAAAATTATGGCGCGTAACGATACTGCAGGCCAGGCAATGGGTGTTATGGAAGCACTGTACAGATCCTGGGATACCTATACCAGGTTTGACGGACAAGATTTTATTGATGTACCGCTCGGCGAGCAGTTTATGTACGCCATTGGTGCAGAATACTGGTACAACCAGCAGTTTGCGATTCGTACCGGTTATTTCTATGAGGCCCCAAACAATGGTGACCGTCAGTTCCTAACATTTGGTGCCGGTCTTCGCTACGATATGTTTGGTGTCGATTTTAGCTATTTGTATACCATTAGGGAGGATCACCCTTTGGCAAATACCATCCGATTATCGGTATTGCTGAATTTCTGACAAGTCCCTAATTTTTCCATCGTATAAGCATTTTCATGCTCCATTTCTTCCAGCTTAGCAGAAGAATATCCCTTGCGGGTATTCTTCTGTTTTGTATTTACGGCTCCTCATTCGCACAGTCACAGGAACAGGCAACCCCGTTTCCTGCCTACAAACCATTTGATATCGCTGAGCTAAGCAGCCTGCCTGCTGAATTAAACGATCCTATTTCACAGGGTACAATTCATATTCTCGCGGTGATGGTTGAGTTTGAGCCTGAAGACAACCGCTTCACTTCAGGAGACGGTACATTCGAGCTGGAATACCTGATGCGCGACGATATCATCATCGATCCGCTGCCCCACGATCAGGGCTACTTTGAAGCCCATCTGGATTTTGCAGTAAACTATTTTCAGCAGGCATCAAGCGGTCTGCTGGACATTGAATACACGGTTCTTCCGCAGGTTTACCGCCTGAACCAACCCATGCGAGAGTATTCGCCCACGGGACCCGATGACAGCGAAAATTTTCGTCTGGGCGATTTATTTTATGATACCTGGACTATGGTTGCCAATTCCAACCTGCCGGATCTTAGCTTCCTGCCTCAGGATCGCACCATGTTTGTAATATTTCATGCAGGTGCCGGTCGAGATATTGAGCTTGTCGGTACAATTCTGGATAATACCCCTCAGGATATACCCTCCGTTTTTCTGGATCGTGGTGCTATAACCCGTTTGTCTTCATCAGCCGGGCCAGACTTCGACGGCATTCCGCTTCCGGGCGGACCTCGCGTTACGAACTCTGCCATCCTTCCGCAAACGCAGTCGAGACGGGGTGAAGACGTTACCGGCGCCGAAATCGTGCTTCAGCTCTCCATCAACGGAATCCTGACGGCCAACGTTGGCAGCTTTCTTGGTATACCAGATCTGTTCAATACCGAAACCGGAGCATCAGGAATTGGTCAGTTCGGTCTAATGGACGGGGCCGGAATTTTCTCCTACTATGGCCTTTTTCCGCCTCTTCCCTCCGCCTGGGAGCGCATTTACATGGGCTGGGATAATCCGTTTGATATTTCTTTAAATGATGATGAGCCCGTCACCCTTCCTGCTGTAGGGCTTGGCGGAACAGAGCGGGTTGCCCGCCACCGGATTTCAACCGATGAGTACTTTCTGGTTGAAAACCGCCACCGTGATCCTCTCGGCACAGGCGTTGAGCTAACCTTTCGCCTGCCTGACGGCTCCATAGAAACCCGAACGTTTGATAACGAGGAAGAGCGCTTCTCGCCTACAGATCAGAGCGATTACGACGAAATTTTTCCCGCAGGCGTGCTTGTGAACGTGAGCAACTTCGACTGGAGCCTTCCCGGCGGACTCGATGTTGGTGAAGACGGCATTATCGGCTCTGATGACGACCGCATCCTGAACGGCGGTATGCTCATCTGGCACATCGATGAGGCTGTCATCAGAAATACAATCGACGACAACGCCATCAACAATAATCCTGACAGACGCGGTATCGCGCTTCAGGAGGCCGATGGAGCTCAGGATATTGGCCGCCCGGCGCAGGGGCTCACTAACTTTTCCAACGGCGGACCGTTCGACTTCTGGTGGTCGGGCAACGACTTTACGGTGATTACGCCAACCGGCCGGCGTATTGTGCTCTATGAAAACCGATTCGCTGACGACACCTTCCCAAATAACCGAAGCAACACGGGCAGCAGTACCTTTTTTGAGTTTTACGATTTTTCTGAGAATCTCCCTGTTTCTTCATTCCGCGCCAGAACGGCTTCATCAGAAACCGTGAACCTGCTTTATGAAGGAAACATCGGATCGGGATACGGGCAAATGGACGGACTTTTTTATGCCTGGCCACAGTCACCTTCGCTTTATACCTCTTCGCAGGGAACTCCGTTTTTGCTGGTCCCGAGTCTTAACTCAGTTACAACTTTTCCTTTAAACGATGAATCCGGAATCGATGAAGCCGGCCGCATTGATTTACCTTCCGGCACCGGCATGCCATTGTTTACGAATGAGGGCGTACTTACCGTTAGCGAAGAATCCGATGGATTTACCGCTTCATTTTTTCAGTATGATGAGTCCGCCGGTACTTTCGAAACAATTTGGCAAACTGGCATTCCGGAGGCCGTTTTTGGCATCCCCTCCACCGTCGATGGTCAGCTAATTGATATTGATACCACGCCCGCACGACTTAATGCACAAACCGGTGATCTTCAGCTCGTAACCGGTGGTTTTCAGCAGAGTGCAGTCGTTGGCGGTGTGCAGACCATTATCGAAAACGGACAGCTCATAACCACCGACGGGCGTATCAGCAGGAATGTTGGTTCCGGACAAGGATCGAGAATGTATGCAGCTACCGTGAGGATAAACGCAGATGCATTGCCACAGCCCCTGCTCATAACCGATACTGAAATCACCCTTCTGGCAGAAGACTCCCGCGATGACATCACCCTTGCTGAAACATCCGGATATCCGGGTCTCAGCTGGCCCGCGCTGGTTGATTTCAACGATGATGGATCGCTCGACTTCCTATTCATTAATTACAACGAAAACCGTCTTGAAGGGCGTAACGATAACGGGGCTTTCCTCTGGGATTTCCCTCTTGATGCACCCGACGGGCAGCGGTTTCTGTCTACTCCGATTGTAGCCGACATTACGGGCGATGGCCGCGCAGACCTTCTCGTTCCGTCTGCCGACAGCCTGTCGTACATCATTCATGCTTTCGACTATCGTCTCAACCCTATTGACGGTTTTCCGCTCTACGTCGGTTCTCTTTCTGATGATCCGCTGGAATTCCCCCTGCAGCCGGTTCTGAGGGACAACTTGCTGTATGCCGTCAGTTCGGCCGGCGACCTTAAAATCTGGGAACTGGACGGAACCGGGGAAGTTTTCTGGGGCTCCGTTTATGGCAACGATCCGGGTAATAAGATAACGGCCGATGTGCCATCAGGCGGGCAGCCGGTAGCAGGATTCGGGCTTCTGAATGCTGATGAAACGTACAACTGGCCAAACCCTGCAACAAATGAAACCTGGATCAGGTATCAAACCAGCGGCGAGGCCGACATCACCATTACCGTTTCCAACATGAGCGGCACCAGGGTTTTTGAGCGCCGGGTGCAGTCGCGCGGCGGAACGCCCGAAGAAGTTCTGGTCGACACCTCCGGATGGAGCAGCGGCGTGTATTATGCCCGCGTACGAGCTTCACAAAGCGGACGCGAAGAAACCCGACTCATCAAAATTGCTGTAATCCGATAAATTCTTCTTTTGTTTTATACATGATTTTTTCCGGTTCAACCAACACCAAACGTTTTCTGAAAGGCTTTTTTGCAGCAGTCGCCATTGCGCTGATTGGTCCTGCCCTCACGGACGTTTACCAGAGTGACGCCCAGCAGCGGCCAGCCTACCTGAAGTATCCGCACAACCATCTGGACTGGTTCACTATCAGCAGCGATCATTTTCTGGTGCATTTCCAGGAGGGCAACGACCGTCCCGCTCAGGTCATTTCCAGAATCTCCGAAGAAATCTGGACCGACATCACCGAGCTGTATGATTATGAGCCGGATATCCCCATAAGCATTGTGCTGATCGACCGGGAAGATTACTCAAACGGCGCCGCCTATTTCTTCGACAACAAAATTGAGATCTGGCTCCCGTCTCTCGATACACCTTTTCGCGGTACGAATAACTGGCTGCGCGACGTAATCGCCCACGAATTCACCCACATCGTTCAGATTCAGGCGTCCATGAGCGGAAGCCGAACCCGGCCGATCAGTTACGTGCAGTGGCTTTCCTATGAGAACGTTCGCCGCCCTGATGTGCTCTACGGCTATCCGTCGGGCATTATAAGCTATCCGTTTTCGACCGTGAGCGTTCCGGCATGGTTTGCCGAAGGAACGGCTCAGTTCATGCGTCAGGATCTGCACTACGACTTCTGGGATACCCACCGCGACATGATGATTCGCACCCGGATTTTGGAAGACAAGCAGCTCGGCCTGGTCGAAATGGGGCACTTTTCATCCAAGACCAGCATGGAGCGCGAGCTCGCCTACAATCAGGGATTTGCGTTCACGCGCTATCTGGCCGATCGCTTTGGCGAGCAGGTTATTGCAGACATCACCCATGGCCTGCAGCGCACAAACGATATCCGCACCGCTATGCGCCGTGTCACAGGAATTCCGGGTGAGGAAATTTACAGCGACTGGATTGAAAGCCTCAGAGCCGAATATTCAGATTACGCATCTAACATCACCCCAAATGAGTCCGAGAAAGTTTTCGACCTGGGATTTATCAATATACACCCGAGCTTCACGCCCGATGGTGACGTTGCTTTTCTGAGCAATACGTTCTTCGATTTTGCGCGCACCAGCCTCATCGTGCTGGATGAAGAGGGCCGTCAGCGCCAGCTTTTTGATACCGGTGATGCAGAGCAGTCGCCTTCCGGCACCGGCAGTTTTGTGCACAGCTGCGGCATGCACTCCACGCCGCTTATCAGCAGGATTGGCAGCGGCTACAGCTTTTCTCCTGATGGCTCAAAGATTGCCTATAATCACATCCGTCAGAATCGCTACGGCGAAACCTACAACGACATTTATATTTATGATGTGGCTGAGGAAGACAGCCGTAAACTAACCCAGGATGCCCGCCTCAGCGAACCCTCATGGAGCCCCGACGGCAGCACGCTGGCAGCTCTTCAGTCCAGAGACGGCAGCCTGAATCTGGTGCTCGTCAATCCGGAAACCGGCGATGTTACCCAAATCAGTGAGTTCGACCGAAGCGAACAGCTTTACCGCCCGACCTGGTCGCCCGACGGCAGCCGGATTTTCGTGGCCAAAAGCGGACAGAAGGGACGTGATATAATCGCTTTTAATCCGCAGCAGCCTGGTCAGTATGATGTAATTTTACGGGATGATTCCATCGATTTTCGCGATCCGTTTGTTTCGCCAGACGGCACCTTCCTTTACTTCGCAGCCGACTTTAACCACAAGTTTGATATCTACCGTCTCAACCTGAATGAAGGCGGCGAGCCGCAGCAGCTCACTGATGTAATTGGCGGCGCGTTCATGCCTCATGTGAATGCTGAAGGCGAGCTCCTCTACTCCGAGTTCACCTGGGACGGCTACAAAATTCGTCAGGCGAGTGTGGATAATTTAATCGAACATGCGGCAAACCAGCGTCTTGCAGAGCGACCGGCATTTGGCCCGCCTCAGCGCCCCGATACCGAAGCCAACCCGCTGAATGCTTTCGACGATACCGACATTTCATCATTCTCTCCGGAAAAATATGAGCTGGCAAGCAGCGGTTCATACGACTTCAGTCTCGCTACACGCGGCCAATCTTCCAACCGTAGCTTTTACTCTTATGATGATGAGTTTGTCTCCTTCAGCTTTCTGCCGGCTGTTCGGTTCGATAACTACTCTCAGGAGTTCGGGAGCAACTCATCGCTCATAAAAGCCGGGAATTTCGGAGATTTAGGCCGCAACGTTTTGCGTGATACGAAGCTTGGTTTCTACATGAGCTCGCGCGAAATGCTCGACCGGATCAGTATTTTTGGCGGTATGCTAATCGGGCCCGCCTCCCGTGATGCTGAGACCGTTAACGACTTCTTCCGTCCCGGACGCCTGGTTGATCTGGATCGCGACCTGTTTCTTCTCATTGAATACAACGGTTTGCCGTTCATTGAACGCCACTGGTCGCCAACTATTGAGATTGGATTGTACAACCTGAGGCGTAACGTTAAAAACGGGCTCGAAATCGAAGAGTTTGCATGTACTGCCTGTCTGCCCGATACTACCAACATCGATATAGCCTACGACATCTGGCAGGCTGAAATCAATCTTTACAGCAAGATTAACCGGTACAGCCTGGTTCAGCTCGGGCTTCATCACACGCCCTACCGCGTTTCAACTCAATCGTTTTTCTCCAATGAGTTTAATGAATTTGTGCCGGGATCCACATCACGCTACTTTATTGGTAATACCTTAACTGCAGCCTACGTAATTGATGCATATCTGCCCTACCGGCACAGCGATATCGCTCCGATTGGGTTCCGGGGGCACATCAGGTACAACTACCAACCGGGAAGGCTGCTCGATAATTATGAAATCCGGGACGGGACGCTTATTCCGGTGTATAACAGCTTCAAAAACCATTCTGTTGAGCTGGATGCCCGCTATGGGTTTATGGGGCCGTTTCAACGGGTTTTTCAGGCACGCACGAGGCTATTCAGCTATTTCGACAATCCGGATGAGTATTTCTTTCTCGATTACATCGGCGGTTTCGACGGCATGCGCAGCTATCCGTTTTTTGCCCTCGGCGGTAACCGTACTGCATTTGCTCAGCTATCGTACTATCAGCCGGTTCTTACGAACATCAACCGACAGAGCGGGCAGTTTACGCTCGATAAAATTTACACCCGCTTCTTCGCCGAGGCCGGCAACGGCTGGGGCGGACCTCTTGCTATTGGAGACAATATCAAAACCGGAGTCGGGGCTGAACTAAGGATTGCAATCAATTCATTTTACCTGTTCCCGACCAAGTTTTTTGTGAGCGGTGCCTATGGCTTTGATCGCTTTGACCTGCGCGTGCCTGAAGGCTTTGTAAGCGCCGACCAGCGCGATGCCGTTCGGTTTGGAGGGGAAATCCTGTTTAACTTTGGTGTTCTGTTCGACTTCGAGCTTTAGGAACACCCGCATCATCCTGCTGACCTGATACACACTTTAATTTCTGAATTATGTTAAAACATCTGCGTTTATTTACCGCTTGTTTTGCAACCGGGCTGTTTTTACTTCTGGCTTCGTCGGCTAATGCACAGTTTTCATCATCCTATTTTTCTGGTAATTCCGACATTCAGCAGCTCGGCAGTCTGGTTTCAGAAAGTGAACTGAACGCCTTTTTGCCAAAGGATGATGAAGCCACAGAAGCCATCACCTTTTCTTACAACGCTTCGGCAGATTTTACGGCTATGGATGTGCGTTCTTTCGGACGCATGTACGCCGAGGAAACCGGAGCCGGACGCCGTTCATTTATGAACACCATCGCAGAAACGCCGGGACTGGCCTTTCTTTCGTCGGCAATTCTCCCCGGATTTGGTCAGGCAGCCAACCAGCAGTGGTGGAAGACCGCACTATTCGCAGGTGTTGAAATAACAACGCTGTATCTTATGATAGACTACCGCAACACGGGCGACCGCTGGCAGCGCGATTACAACCAATATGCCGATGATCACTGGAGCGTTGTGCAGTACGCACAGTTTGTGGTTAACTATACCCAGGTCGATGCATCTATGGCCGACGTTGTTACCGAGGCCGGCATGCAGGAGTTAATGAATAACGGCTTTATACGCCCGACCTTCAACAACGATATCGACTGGGCCATGATTGATCTGGGAGCCCTTAACGAGCTCGAATTCAACACGCTGTACCGGTCTACGGGCCGGCCGTTTTCGCACGTTGTTCCTGCCTATGGTTCGCAGCAGTACTACGAGCTGCCGAGCAAGTACTTTCAGTACGGACCGGGCTGGCGCGACTGGAACCGGGATATGAGCATAATTGATGGGGGTATAGACGATATGCCGGCAAGCTGGCGTTATCACACCGCCCTCGAAGAAGATTTTAACGACATGTTGCGCTATTCGCGTAATATGGGCATGCTATTAATTGCCAATCATGTGGTTTCAGCTTTTGATGCCTTGTTTACATCTCAGCTGCGCAACCACAGGCGCAATATGGAAACATCGGCCGCGCTGATGCCTGGCGGAAATCCGGGCGTACAGGTATCCTACAAATTTTAGTATTTTAGACACGCTCCACCATCACTTTAACATTTAGCACAGGAAAGCAGCGCTACAGCCGGATTCTTCAATCCGGTTTTTAGCAGCTCAAATTTATGTCTGGCATTATAAATTTACTTACAGATAAACGTCTTTATATCGGCCTCATTACGCTGGCGGTGCTTGCCGTTGTAACACTTTTCCTCATGGATCGTTACATCATGCCGGCATACACCAATTACAATCAGGGTGTTACAGTACCGGATGTTACTAAAAAAAGTATTGCCGACGCCGAAGACCTGCTTAGCCGTGCCGGTCTGCGTTTCGAAGTGATGGACCGCCGCTCCAACGAAAATTTCCCGCCCGACTACGTGCTCGATCAGGCGCCGGACGGTAACTCCATCGTAAAGCCAAACCGGAAAATTTACCTCACGGTTAATACTTCAGAAACGCCCACAGCTATTGTGCCTGAAATTGTAAACCTCTCGCTGCGAAATGCTCAGATACAGCTCAGTACACACGGGCTGGAGCTCGGTAACGTAGAGGTAGCATCATCGCGCTTTCGTAATACGGTGCTCAGCCAGAGCGTACCTGCAGGCACATCCGTGCGCAGAGGTACACCTGTAAACCTGGTTGTAAGTGATGGCCTTGGCATGAATAAGGTACCCATACCAGATTTAACCGGAAAAAGACTGGCCGTAGCCCAGCGCGAAATCAGGCAGGCCGGACTCCGTGTGGGTCAGATCGAATTCCAGCCAAGTGCTTTTGTGGAACCCAACACCATACTTCGTTTCACTCCGTCCGAAACCGACTCCCTTTTTGAGGGAGACCGAATTAACCTGGTTGTTTCCGAACTATCCGACATTCAGGAAACCGAGGAACGCGGCGCTATTATTACAGATTCCACCAACGTCGAACAAGCAACGCCAGACAGTCTTCGCGTACCCGAGGAGGGTGGCAACGAGGACGATTAGATAAGCCGAACCATCACACTACATTCCACTAACCGTATCCTTAAGTATTGTGAATATGTCTCATCCGCTGTCCAAAAACTACTCATTCCCTACCATAGCCCCATCCATCCTTGCCGCCGACTATACGAGGCTGGGTGAGGACATCAAAGCCTGTACAGAGGCCGGCGTTAGCTGGATACATTGCGATGTGATGGATGGCCATTTTGTGCCGAACATCAGCTATGGATCTTTGGTTGTAGAGGCCGCTCGCAGAAGCGCACCCGAAGGTTTTCTGGACGTCCACCTGATGATCTACAACCCCGATCGCTACATAAACGATTTTGCAAAAGCAGGTGCCAATCTTATTACGGTGCATGTTGAGGCCGATCCACACATCCACCGTACCCTGGGGGCTATAAAAGAGCTGGGTTTATACCGCGGCGTGGCCATCAACCCGGGAACACCTTTAACGGCAATCGAAGAGCTTCTTCCTGAAGTCGATTTGGTGTGCGTAATGAGCGTAAATCCTGGCTTTGGCGGTCAAAAATTCATACAGTCATCGTTGCAAAAGATTGAGCGTCTCATAACCTGGCGCAAGCATATGGACCTGAATTTCCTCATTGAAATAGACGGAGGCGCAGGCCCGGGCAACGTCGAGGATATTGCAGCAGCAGGCACAGACGTAATTGTGGCCGGTAGCAGCGTTTTTGGTGCAAACGACAAAAATGAGCAAATCCAGAAGCTTTTCCAGAAGGCCATAATTGGTAGCAGTAATTTAACCTGAGGCGTCTCGCAATGAATGAATCTTCACGTATATTCATTCAACATAGTATAGACAACAACCTTGTTCAATAAACCTTGCTGAGACTAATTTGATAGAACAAACGATTATCATTCAGGATGTAGAGCCGGTTCTCGTATTGGGAATTCAGGATAAAATTCTCAAACAGATTGAACGGGCTTATCCCGGGGCCAGCCTCACCGCACGAGGCAACAAAATAAAAATAACGGGCTCAAATGAGGATTTTGCCGAAATCAACGATATCCTCAATCAGCTTATTCGTCTGGCGCTGCGTAATAAAGCCATCTCAGATCAGGACGTTAACACGCTTCTGAATATGAAGACCAGCGACCGCATAGTTGAAGGCCTGGTGAAAAAAGATGAAGATGCTATTGTGCACACGCACACCGGTGAAGTCGTTCGTGCAAAAACTCCCAATCAGAAGAAAATCGTGGAGTCATCTGCCATTAATGACATTGTTTTTGCTATTGGCCCGGCCGGTACGGGTAAAACCTATACCTCTGTAGCTATAGCCGTAAAGGCGCTTAAAGACAAAAAGGTTAAGAAAATTGTGCTTGTACGCCCCGCAGTTGAGGCTGGAGAAAGCCTTGGTTTTCTTCCCGGCGGATTGAAAGACAAAATCGATCCGTACCTGCGCCCGCTTTACGATTCACTGGAGGAAATGATCGATAAGGACCGCCTCGACCTGCACATGACTAAAAACGTGATTGAAATCGCGCCCCTCGCCTACATGCGCGGACGCACACTTAACAACGCCTTTGTGATTCTGGATGAAGCCCAGAATGCCACCAATATGCAGATGAAGATGTTCCTCACGCGTCTTGGCTTCAATTCGAGAGCTATTATTACGGGTGATGTTACCCAGACCGACTTACCCCGCTTGAAGCAGTCCGGACTGATTTCTATACAAACCATTCTGAAAGATATTAAGGGAATCGACTTTGTTTATTTGGATCAGCGTGATGTAGTTCGACATAAGCTTATTCGTGAGATTATATCTGCCTACGAAAAACATGAGGAAGCTGAAGAGAGAATGCTGGAAAAGCTGGAGAAAAAAGAGCGTAAATCTAAGAGAAAAGAATGAGTTTCAGTCTGAAACCGCTGCATGAAGGGACCTACTCCGTAGGACTCGACAAAAAATTTAATCAGATAGACAAAGATGATTCACCGGCTAAAGGTGCGCTTAAGCTAGCCTTAAATCCGTTTCTGATACAGACGCCCGACCGAAATATGCTTATCGACTGCGGGCTCGGTACGTTCGGGATTGAAAGCCATCACCCTAAAATGATTGCCAATCTCGAAAATGAAGGCCTGAGCGAACGCGACATAACCGACGTGTTTTGCAGCCACCTTCATTACGACCATATTGGCGGGCTCGCTCACAATACCAACGGCTACTGGGAGCTCACCTTTCCCGACGCCACCATTTGGGCTTCCGGCAAAGAGTGGGCAAAACTGCAGTCAATTTCCGACGATGAGGGCCCGCAAACCGAATTTCTTGACTTCATCGAGGCCCGGGCCGATCTGGAGCTCATGGATGATGAAGCCAGCCCGAATGAGTACATAAGCAGTAAAAATATGGGTGGACACACCGAATTCAGCCGGCTCACAGAAGTACGTCTGGGCGACCAGCTCTTCTTGATGGCCGGCGACGTTCTTGGAACCCGTGGCGCAATTAACCGCAGATATGCGGCTAAATACGACTTCGACGGCAAAAAAAGCATGAAGCTTCGCGAGGAGCTAAGCCGCAGGGTTTATGATGAAAAAGCCATAATTCTTGCGTATCATGATTACACCCACCCGATGTTCCGGCTCACGGACTACAGCAAGGACAAAGGGTATACGATCACAAACGCAGATTTTTTTAATGACTGAAGTAAATATTGCCGAAATAGCGGCTCATCTTTTCGAGCGAGATATCACCGATGCAGACGTAGCTGTAATTTTAGGATCCGGCCTGGGTGATTTTGCCGACTCACTCACCGATCGGATTGACATTCCCTATTCTGAAATTAGCGGGATGCCGGAAGTAACCGTTACCGGACATTCAGGCACCGTTCATTACGGAAACTCCGGCGCCAAAAAGGTACTGGCATTTGGCGGTCGCTTCCACAGCTACGAAGGCCACGATATGGATGTTTCCCTCTGCCTTGTACGCATTGTACACGAGCTCGGCATCAAAAAGCTGATTATAAGCAACGCGGCCGGCGGAGTTAACGGAAGACTGGAAACAGGCGACCTCATGCTCATTAACGACTTTATGTCTCCCGGCTACGCCTACAGCTACAAAGGCGTTCCGAAGTCGAATGTGCGCTACGACATCAAGCCCCTTAGATCGAAGATTTTGAAACTTGCCGCCGATTCCGGCATACACCTTCAGCACGGAACCTATTTCTATGTAAAGGGGCCGACCTACGAGACCAAGGCTGAAGTACGCGCCTACCGTACCATGGGTGCCGATGTGGTCGGTATGAGCACCGCCCCTGAGATGCTCGAAGCCACGAGGCTTGGCATCAGCTGTATTGGCATTTCGCTGGTTACCAATATGGCCACTGGCGTTAACCATCAGAAGCTGGATCACAGCGATGTTAAGGAAACGGCCGAAAGCCGGAAAGAAGACTTCGCCCGCTTTGTGAATAAGCTTATTCAATCCGGTATCTGACACATTTTATAACCCCCAAAAGACTATTTGCTATGGAAGTAGAAATCAAACAGCTGAACGACAATCTGCATTTTGAAGCTGCCAATTCCGACGGGAACACCGTGCATATGGATGGCGGCCCGGCCGTTGGTGGTGAAGGTAAGGGAATGCGGCCCATGGAACTACTGCTCACTGCCGTTGCATCCTGCAGCGCGTTCGATGTGGTAAGTATCTTAAAAAAACAGCGCGAGCCTCTGGAGAACCTTACTATTTCTGCTAAAGCAGACCGTGCGGAAGAAGGCGATGCAAAACCCTTCACAAGTATGCATTTTATTTTTAAAATGAAGGGTGCTGTGAACCAGGCCAAGGCCGACCGTGCCGTGAAGCTCTCGGTTGAGAAATACTGTTCCGTGGGAGCAACCCTCGACCCGAACATTCCAATAACTTACGAAGCCGTTATTGAAGCTTAATCAGAACGGCATAAGCAGCTTACATGTTTAAGAAGGCTCTGTAACACTTTAAAAAGACACCCATGGAACCCTCTTTTATTAAGCAACTCTACAAAGACTTTAAAGTCGCTTCCCGTTGCCCCTCTCCGGCTTTGGTATCGGATTTTTTTAACAAGCTGCTGGCGTTTTTGTTTCCGGAAATAAGCACCGAGACCTACGAATCATTTGATGATTTCGAAAAGAGCTTCGAAAGTCTGAAAGACGATTTCCGCTTTATTCTGTCCAAAAGAATGGATCGTAATGCGGAAGAAGATGAGGCCATTCTTCACCATGTGTTTGAGTCCCTGCCGGAAATCCGCGAGATGCTTCGTGAAGACATTCAGGCCGTTTATGATGGAGACCCAGCCGCAAAAAGCCTCACCGAGGTTGTTCGTACCTATCCAGGTTTTTATGCGATAGCAGCCTACCGGATAGCGCACTGCATGTGTGATAAAAATCTGGATTTAATCGCGCGCATTATTTCATCGATCGCTCACAGCAAAACAGGTATCGATATCCACCCCGCCGCCCAAATTGGCCGCCATTTTTGTATTGATCATGGCACCGGCGTAGTTATTGGTGAAACCACCCGAATCGGAAACCACGTTAAGGTCTATCAGGGCGTTACGCTTGGAGCTTTAAGCGTGAGGAAAGAGGATGCCAAGATCAAGCGCCATCCCGATATTGAAGATCACGTAGTGATTTACGCCGGAGCAACCATTCTGGGCGGTAAAACGGTCGTGGGACATCACAGTATAATTGGCGGCAACGTCTGGCTGACCGAAAGCGTGGCTCCTCATTCAAAAATCTACTACCAGCCCGAAGGCGGCGCGGTAAAATACTGACCCTTTAGATTTCTGAAATCTGATTTTTTCATTTTTGATTGGATTTGAATAATTACGGTTTCGCTTATCATTGCCGAACCGGAAAAACTTTTGTCTTTGTCCTTAAAACAGCTCAAAATTCATTACCACGCAATAACTGTCCCGCCATGTATATCGAAGACCTGATTGGAAACACGCCCCTTGTACAGCTCAAGCATATTCCTGTGAAAAAGAATGTTTCCATATTCTGTAAGCTGGAGGGGCAGAATCCGGGCGGTAGTGTGAAGGACCGTGCCGCTTTGGGTATGATTAACGGCGCCATAGAGCGTGGCGACCTGAAATCCGGCGACACCATTGTTGAGGCCACGAGCGGGAATACGGGCATTGCGCTGGCCATGATTGCACGACTGAAGGGTATCAGTATTAAGCTGGTGATGCCCGAAAACTCGACTAAAGAGCGGGTTCAAACCATGAAGGCCTACGGTGCCGAGGTGATCCTCACTCCGGCCGAGGGAACCATTGAGTACTCCCGCACCCATGCCGAAGAGCTGGCCGAAAAGCATGGCTACGTGATTCTCAATCAGTTCGGCAATCCGGATAACTACCGCATGCACTACAACACCACCGGACCCGAAATCTGGCGGGACACCAACGGCAAAATCACGCACTTTGTATCCTCCATGGGCACAACCGGCACCATCATGGGCGTTTCGCGCTACCTGAAAGAACAGAGCTCTGAGGTGCAGATTGTAGGCACCCAGCCGAAGGACGGCTCCAGCATTCCGGGAATCCGGCGGTGGTCACCGGAGTTTTTGCCTGCCATTTACGAAAAAGAACGCGTGGATCGTATCATAGACGTGAGCGAGGCCGAAGCCACCCGCATGACCCGCAGAATGGCAAAGGAAGAAGGCATTCTTGCCGGCATGAGCAGCGGTGGCGCGCTTCAGGCGGCCATGAAGCTGGCCATAGAGCTGGATGAAGGTCTCATCGTCTGCATCACCTGCGACCGCGGCGATCGCTATCTGAGCTCACCTTTGTTCGAGGATATTTAGGGCGTTTTTCTATTACCGTTGACTTCAGTCAACGGTAATTAAGCAGCCCGCAACCGGGGCTTTAGCCCCAAATAAGAACGTAGCTGGTAAGTTTATTACCGTTTGCTTCAGCTGACGGTAATAAACTTACCGATCGGCGTTGGGAATTTCCACTCCCCCGTGAGGTTCAAAATCATTTCCAATTTGGGGAATCTGCCAGCTGGAAAAGGCTTCGTTCATTTCAAAGAAATCAAAATTATCAGGATTCTCTTTGTATATGAGCGACCCGTTCGATTCGATGATTAAATGGAATTCGGAGCTCCCGGGACCAAATGTGTTCTGACTTTGAAATGAGAACCATCGAATCTGGTCCGAAATGACTTCCACAATAACTCCATGGCGTCCTAAACCTATGAACCCATAATAATCCGGATAGCAGTTTATTACATATCCCCGCTCCAGATACAGGCTGCACAACCTGCCGGGATGTAGATCCTCTTCAAACGACAGGCCTACATGTACCGATGAAAAATTATAAGTCCGGTACGATTCCGGCTGCGGAAGATCTGAATCTGCCTCCCAGGGCCATGAACCTTCAGCATCATACTCTGCCCTGGTCTCCACGGTGACCATAAGGTTTAACCGATTCGGAACCCATGGTGTTACAAAGTTCGAGTCTCGAATAAACTCACTCCGGTTACCATATCGTGTTCGGATCTGGCTGAGTGTACGGGCGGCTGATTGCACATCGGCCTCCGAAGGCTGAAGCTCGCCCGTGTACCAAAGCGCCAGACGATAGGCTTCGGCGCGCTGCTCTTCGGTCAGCTCTGCCGATTCGAGCGGATCCACAGTATCGCAGGAAGCTAGAAGCAGGAAAAGCAATGCAAAAATGGTGATGATTCTCGGGTTGTACATGATTTGGAGCCGGTTTCAGTTTGGATGGGTGGAAGTGGTCAAAAGTCAAAGGTCGAAGGTCGAAGGTCTCTCATATTCTGATATTCTGATATTCTGATATTCTAAACCAACATTCAATTACCAACAATCCGCAACCTGATACCTGATACCTGTAACCT
>Ga0207421_10001195_pt1 | contig 33740 bp, 28 predicted proteins | sample SodLakKL_010_SED_4_FD_187542 | JGI IMG/M metagenome (GOLD analysis project Ga0207421, IMG submission 187542) | Alkaline sediment microbial communities from Lake Tanatar, Kulunda Steppe, Russia - 8KL_010_SED (SPAdes) (version 2) | ecosystem: Environmental > Aquatic > Non-marine Saline and...
ATTAAGTAACAGTAATAGGAGGAGTGATTTTTGATGGATAAGAAATCATTAAACTGGCAGGTCGGGCAGGCCATGCAGGTTAAGTTACCGGCAGAATTGCCAGGAAAGCAAGAGTTTAAACCAGAAATCAGAAGAGCACCGAAACGAAAGCTAAATCTTGACAGAGAAGAGATTAAGCTGGCTTTAAAGAATGCCTTAAGGTATATCCCTGAGGAATTACATGAGGAACTGGCACCGGAATTTCTAGATGAATTAATGACCCGGGGTAGAATTTACGGCTATCGGTATCGTCCTGAGGGCAATATCAAGGCTAAACCTGTTGATGAATATCAGGGTAAAACCCTTGAAGGAAGGGCTTTACAGCTGATGATCGATAATAATCTTGATTTTGATGTAGCTCTATACCCATATGAACTGGTGACCTATGGCGAGACCGGTCAGGTCTGCCAGAACTGGATGCAGTATCGTTTAATTAAAAAATATCTCCAGGTGATGACAGAGGAGCAGACATTAGTTGTTAATTCTGGCCATCCTCTAGGCTTATTCCCATCAAAACCTGAGGCACCCAGGGTCCTATCAACTAATGCTTTAATGGTTGGTATGTTTGATGATTCAGAGCATTTCAATAAGGCTGCAGCTTTAGGCGTTGCCAATTACGGTCAGATGACTGCCGGTGGCTGGATGTATATCGGCCCCCAGGGAATTGTCCATGGAACCTATCTAACCTTATTAAATGCCGGACGGAAGTTCTTAAATAATGACCAGGATGAGGACTTAAGCGGTCAGCTCTATATAACATCAGGATTGGGCGGGATGAGCGGTGCCCAGGCCAAGGCTGTTGAAATTGCTGGCGGTGTCGGGGTGATTGCAGAGGTTGATAAATCAGCAATCGAGACCAGGAAGAGCCAGGGTTGGCTCAGTATGGTTTCTGATGATTTAGATCAGATCTTTGAATGGGTTAGAAGGTATCAGGCTTCTGGTGAGGCTATCTCTATTGCCTATCATGGCAATATTGTTGATTTACTGGAATATGTGGTGATAAATAATATCCATGTCGATCTTCTCTCAGATCAGACTTCCTGCCACGATGCCTATACTGGCGGATATATACCGGTAGGCTATCAGTATGATGAAGCCAGAGAACTCCTGGCTGAGGACACAGACAAATTTAAGGAGGCTGTTGATAAGTCTCTAAGAAAACATTATGATTTAATCAGTAAATTAGTCGATAGCGATACTTACTTTTTTGATTATGGCAATAGTTTTATGAAGGCTGTCTATGATGCCGGAGTTAAAGAGATTGCAATCGATGAAAATAATCCTGATAAAGGCTTTATCTTCCCATCCTATGTTGAGGATATCATGGGGCCAGTCTGTTTTGATTATGGCTATGGTCCATATCGCTGGGTCTGCCTTAGCGGCAAAGATGAAGATTTAAAGAAGACTGACCAGGCAGCCCAGGAGGTTATTGATCCTGAAAGAAGGGCCCAGGACTATGATAACTATCAGTGGATAAAAGATGCCGAAAAGAATGATTTAGTTGTTGGCTCAAAGGCCAGGATCTTATATACTGATGGCTTTGGCCGGATTGAAATGGCCCTTAAATTTAATCAGATGGTTAGAAATGGTGAGATCGGGCCAGTAATGCTTGGCCGGGATCATCATGATACCGGTGGTACCGATTCGCCATTTAGAGAGACTGCCAATATCAAGGATGGCAGTAATATAATGGCCGAGATGTCGATTCAGTGTTTTGCTGGCAATGCAGCCCGGGGTATGACTTTAGCTGTTCAGAGTAATGGAGGCGGTGTCGGTATCGGCAAGGCCTTTAATAGTGGTTTTGGCCTGGTACTTGATGGTAGCGAGAGAGTTGATAGCATAATTAAGGCTTCAATTGACTGGGATGTTCATGGTGGTGTGGCCAGAAGGGCCTGGGCCCAGAATCCCCATGCTGTTGAAACAATGCTGGAATGGCAGAAAAAGCGGGGCGATAATGGCGCAGTGACCCTGCCCTATCAGGCTGATCAGGATTTAATCGATGAATTAGTAGAAGATGAGTTGAAATAAATCAATGTTGACGCAGAATTAAATGTTTATCTCTGAATATAATATATTAAATTTATTTTGTATAAATTTGAAGTTCTAGTTTGTTTGATTTTTTCAATACTCATGTTTGCCAAACTTCTGTATGGATGGTAAAATTAATCTATAGTCTGATTAAAAAATGTCAGCTATAGTTAGATTAATAAATTGCCATCCAGGAGGTGGGGCAGATAGATACCCAGAAGAAGGTTGAGATTTTAGCAGAAGCGGCCAAATATGATGTTTCTTGCTCATCCAGTGGCAGCAGCAGGGCAAATCAAAAAGGTGGAATCGGTAATGCTGCTCCATCTGGAATCTGTCACAGCTGGTCAGCTGATGGCCGCTGTATTTCTCTATTGAAGCTATTGTTTTCCAATGACTGTATTTATGATTGTGCTTATTGTATCAACAGGGCCAGCAATCATAAGCCTAGAGCAAGTTTTACAGCTGAAGAGGTTGCTAAGTTGACAATAAATTTTTATAAACGGAATTATATTGAAGGTTTATTCTTAAGTTCAGCAGTTTTTCTTAATCCTGATTATACCATGGAGCAGCTGGTAAAGACTCTGATGATTCTCCGTAACCAGCATAAGTTTAATGGTTATATTCATGTTAAGGCAATACCAGGGGCAGATTATAGGTTGATCCGGCAGGCAGGGGAGCTGGCTGACAGGATGAGTGTTAATATCGAGCTGCCATCCAGGGAGAGCTTAAAAAGCCTGGCTCCCCAGAAGAAGGCAACTGATATCCTCCGGCCAATGGAGCAGATAGGAACTGATTTAATTGAGTATAAAGAAGATAAAAAGAAGTTTAAATCGACACCTGATTTTGTGCCTGCCGGCCATACGACCCAGTTGATAGTCGGGGTCAGTCCTGAGAAGGATTACCAGATCTTAAAACTCTCTGAGGGGCTCTATTCTAGGTTTAATCTTAAAAGGGTATACTACTCTGCCTTTATGCCTGTGGAGCCAGATAAGAGGCTGCCTGCTGTCTCTGGGCCGCCATTGTTAAGGGAGCACAGGCTCTATCAGGCTGACTGGCTCCTGAGGTTTTACAATTTTGAGGCTGATGAGTTATTAGGCCCTGGCAGGCCAGATTTTAATCTGGATTATGATCCTAAGCTTGACTGGGCTTTAAATAACATGGATAAGTTTCCAGTAGAGATAAATAAAGCTGGTTACTGGCAGCTGTTGAGGGTGCCAGGGATTGGTCCAACTTCAGCCAGGCGGATAATTTCTGCCAGGAAAGAAGCCAGGTTGTCTGCTGATAATTTAAAGAAGCTTGGTTCTGTACTGAAGCGGGCTAAATATTTTATTCTCTGTGATGGGAAATATCTGGCAGGAATCCCCTTTGATCCTGAGCTGATAAGGTCCAGGGTTGATAGAGATTATAAGGGCAAGAATCAGCAGCTGAGTTTATTTGCTGATACCGATAATGACAGGCGGCAGGTGATCAGTTAAATGAAAACTTATCTATATGATGGTTCTTTTACAGGCTTTATGACTCTGATTTACTGGACTTTTAAAGATAAGCTGAGACCAGCTAAAATTTTTAAGAAAGCTGATTATTCAGGGGATTTATTTTCAGAGACTGTTGGGATTGAGACTGATGGCGAACTGGCTGATAAAGTTATTAAGTCGGCGAAGGATAAACTGTCGGCCAGGGTTTTCAGAAAGGCCTATTATGCCTATTTATCTGAGTTCCCAGGGATTGAGCTTGCTATCTTTGATTATCTATATTTAGGATTTGCTTATAAAGCTAATTTGCAGAAGAACTGGACAGACTGTTCAGTTTTAGAGGTTAAAAAGGCTGCCAGGAAGGTGAGCAGGGAGAGGCATCGCTATAAAGGTCTGCTGAGATTTAGAGAACTCGATGATGGGATACTCTATGGGCCTTATAAACCAGACTATAATATTTCCAGTTTACTTGCTCCCCATTTTGCAGCCAGGCTGACCGGTGAGCAGTGGATAATCCACGATACTGGCAGGAATCTGGCAACTATTTATAATGGCAAAAGCTGGCTTGAGATTTCAGATGATCTCTTGCCTGGGCTGGAATTTAGTGAAGAGGAGACTGATTATCAAAAGATCTGGCAGGAGTTCTTTAGGAGTATCGCTATTGATGAAAGGTATAACCCAGAACTTCAGGCAAATTTTATTCCCTATAAATACCGGGATTATTTGCTGGAATTTGAGAATCAGGTTAGGAGGCAATAGATATGGGAGAAGATTCAGGTTGTTTGTTTCATTTATTAATACTGGCTTTGATGGCTTCTTTATTTTATGGTATTACAGGTTATTATCTGTTGTTACCGATCCTGTATTTATTTGGTGTTGTTGCTTTAATTGTGATTGTAGTGGGGTTTTTCTCCGGAGATTAATAAATCGACTTATAAAAATTTTAGTTTTTCTTGCAATTTAATTAAATAGGGGATATAATAAATAGCAATAATAAATATCTGTTAAAGGATTAAAGTCGATGATCAGGAGAGTAGGTCTAAATTAGTGGAAAGAGCGAGCTGGGAATGGTGGGAGCCAGGGAAGCTACTTAGATTGAACCGCACCTGTAAGATGTTTCAGTCAAAACTAAGAAGCTGATAGCTGGAACCGCCTACCGGCGTTATAGAGTAGAGTGGATCGTTATCTGGCATTTACCAGATGACCGTCAACTAGAGTGGTACCGCGGTGAAATTATATCCCCGTCTCTTGCTAGCAAATTTGCTGGTTTGAGGCGGGATTTATTATTTTAATAGAGGAGAATAAATATGATGAATTCAGAAATCAAGTTACCACCAACAGATTTTGAAGAATTATATGAAACTGCATTTGTGATATCCAGGAAGATGGCAGCTCAGAAGTTGATAATAGCTGGATCAGAAGATAAGAATACCCTGGAAGCAGTAGATAAAGCCTATCAGGATGGGCTGGTAATACCTTATCTGGTTGGTAATCAGGAGGAAATTTTAAAGATTATTGAAGAACATGAGTTGAATATTAGTGATTATAAGATAATCGATGCAACTAATGATAAAGATAAAGCTTTAAAATCTATTGAATGCTTGATAAATGAAGCCGATATTTTAATGAAGGGACTTATATCGACTTCGACGATTTTAGGAGCATTATTAAAGAATGGCAAATCTCTTTTGAAGCGAGAAGTTTTAAGCCATTTAATACTTGCCGATATTCCGATTTTAGATAGGTTAATTTTTATCTCTGATGGAGGCATGAACATTTCACCGGATTTTAAAACAAAGAAAGCTATTATTAGTAATGCAATTGAGGTTGCTAAAGAGTTTGGCTGGGAGAAACCAAAGGTTGCTTTACTGGCGGCTGTTGAGAAAGTTAATCAGGATATGCCAGAGACAGTTGAGATTGAAAGGATAGTTACTGAGTATGATGAATGTATGCTAGGTGCTTATCTTGATGGTCCACTTGCCCTGGATCTGGCAATTTCGAAGGAGGCTGCAGAAATAAAGGGAATAGAGAGTCAGGTTGCTGGAGAAGCTGATATTTTAATCACTCCAGAAATCGTGTCAGGAAATCTATTAGGAAAGAGCAGTATTTATTTTGGTGGCGGTAAGATTGCAGCTCTTCTAGGCGGAGTCGTTAAACCTGTTTCTATACCATCACGGGCTGCAGATAAAGAGACCAGGCTGGCTTCAATAGCTGCAGCCGTCATCCAGGGGAGTCGGTATAATGAATAAAGTAGTTTTATTTGCAGGAACAGATCAGACACGGGAAACTCTTGTTAATCAGCTCAAAGAATACTTGCCAGATTATATTGAATTAATTAGTTTTGCAATAGATGAGTATTTACCAGAGGAACTTCCAGATGGTTTAATAGTTGTATCGAGCAGGTTGGCCTATGAGGAGCTTTTAGAATTCTGGAATCTAGAAAAGTTTAGCTCAAGATTGATTATTGCCAGGAGAACTATTGATTTTGATGCCTTAGATGAGCTGTTTTTTCTGCCTGAAGGTAGTCGGGTAATCTTTGTAAATGATGTTAAAGAAGCTGCTTTTAATGGAATTGAGGCTTTAGTGGAGGTAGGACTTGATCATCTGGAATTGATACCCTTTTATCCTGGCCTGGATGAAAATGAGATTGGAGAAGCCAGGCTGGCCTTAACCCCTGGTGAGGTAGATAAGGTGCCTGAATTTGTTGAAGAGGTAATAGATATTGGTCCTCGCCTGATGGATTATACAACTATTGTCAGTATTTTAAATTCTCTAGGGATCCTTGAAAATCAGGCCAATCGGTTTTCTTATAAATATCTCCAGAAGATTATCAAGATGGGTAAAAAGTTAGCTCATTCTGCCCGGGAAATTAATCGGTTAAATTCTCAATTAAACCAGGTTATTAATGGTTTGAATGAGGCTGTCCTGGTTTATAATCCTGAAGGTAAGATCTCTGTAGCTACCGGTCAGATTAGAGATTTGCTTGATCTTGGCGATAAAGAATTGCAGGGGAGAGCTGTCCAGGATATTATTTATCGAAAGGACCTTCTTTCGTTTTTGATGAATATTGAGCAGGAGGAAAAAGAGATTTTTGCACTTGGAGGCAGTAGTACTTCTGTAAATAAGTTTTATCTTGCTGAATCTGATAATATAATTGCTGTTTTCCAGAATGTCCAGGAGACCCTGGCTAATAATCTTCAGTTAAAGCAGGATTTGATTAACCGAGGCTATTATGCCCGTTACACCTTTAAGGATATTATTGGCTCAAGCAGTAAGATTAAAAAGGCAAGAAAAATAGCTGAGAAATTGGCGGAGACAGAACTAACTATCTTGCTTGAAGGAGAAACAGGAACAGGTAAGGAGCTTTTTGCTGGTGCCATTCATAATGCTTCAAATAGAAGGGAAGGACCTTTTCTGGCGGTAAATTTTTCTGCTCTCCATGATGATTTAATTGAGAGTGAATTATTTGGTTATGAAGAGGGGGCTTTTACCGGGGCTAAAAAAGGTGGTAAAGCCGGGCTTTTTGAACAGGCTGAAAGCGGAACGATTTTTTTAGATGAAATAGGTGATATCTCAAAGAAGGTTCAGGCCAGATTATTGAGGGTTCTGCAGGAAAAAGAGGTTATGAGAATAGGAAGTAATGAGATAAAACCTGTTGATGTTAGAATAATAGCCGCCACCAATAAAAATATTGCCAGTTTAGTTGAGGCCGGCCAATTTCGCCAGGACTTATATTATCGTTTAAAGACAGGTTATATAAGAATTCCGCCATTAAGGGAGAGAAAAGGTGACATAAGAGAACTTTTAGATTATTTTATTGAGATTGAAAGCACCTATAAGATTGAAATAACTGATCAGGTTATTAATGAGCTCTTAAGTTATAATTGGTATGGAAATATCAGAGAGTTAAAGAATATTTTGAGTTATATGCTTGCTGTCAGTGATGATAACTATCTAACCCTTGAGGATATTCCTGATCCTGGATTTTTTCAAATTGGAAATCAGGATAATTTTAAAAATTCATCTGAAGAATTAGCTGGAAATCAGATAATTTTTGATGATTTAAATTCTGAAGAGATATTTATACTTAAAAAGATTAAAGAGGCCAGAGATGAAGGTGATCTGGTTGGCAGAAAAACTCTTGCTAAAAAATTACAGGGGACAGAATATGAACTAACAGAATATCAGGTCCGAAATCGCCTTGGTATACTGGAAGATAAAGGATATATTGAAAGAAAAAGAGGGCGTCATGGAACATTGCTTTCAGGAAAAACAAGAAAGATATTAGATTAATAGGTGTTTTGGTGCCCATTAAGCTGCCATTAATGCCAATAGATACCCAATATAGATTGTTTATTGGGATTCTTTGCTCGATGCAATAGTATTCAAAGGAGAATATGATTATATGATCCTTATAATAACAGGGATTATAGACTTATTTTAAAAAGATTATTTTAAAAGTGCTTATCTGGCATAAAAAATGCATTTGTTAAATAGCAAGATATTTTTAATATAAAAATTATTTGGTCTATCCTGGAGGTGCAGTGTAAAATGGGAACTAGCTTTGTAGAAAGTTCAGTCTCAGAGCTTTTTTATTTGAAAAATTGTAAAATTATAAATGGTCAAAAAGAAGAGCTTGCTGAAATTATTGTTGCCGGTGGTGAAATTTTTGCTATAGATAAAGAATTTAATTCTATTGCTATGCCAGGTTTAAAAGAAATTGATCTTGAAGGAGATTATTTATTGCCTGGATTTATAGATAACCATGTCCATCTGACAGGTGGTGGAGGAGAAAGCGGATTTGCTAGCCGGACACCTCCTATTAGATTGAGTCAGATAACAACAGGTGGAGTGACAACAGTTGTTGGTTGTCTTGGCACTGACGGAACGACCAGAAATATGGCAGATTTACTGGCTAAAGCCAGAGGGCTTGAGGAAGAAGGGATTTCTACATACATTTATACAGGTTCATACCAGTTTCCAGTCAGGACATTAACTGGAGCAATAGATAAAGATATTATTTATATCGACAAAGTTATTGGCTTAGGCGAAATAGCAATAGCTGACCATCGTTCAGCTCATCCTAATTTAGATGAATTTCTCAGAGCTGTGTCACTTGCCAGGACTGGAGGAATGCTTTCAGGAAAAAGCGGTGTCGTTAATATTCATTTAGGCTCTGGTGAGTCAGGTTTTGATTTTATCGAGGAAGCAATTAGCAAGAGCGAAATACCCCGATCTCAGTTTCTTCCGACCCATGTCAATAGGAATGAAAATATATTGGAGAAAGGGCTTGAATTTGCACAAAACGGGGGAAGAATTGACTTTACAACATCTAATGGTGGAGTTGAACCGAAAGCAGGTCTTAAGAGCAATGATTTATTGCTGGCTGCCAGGGAACAGGAAGTGGACTTTGATTTAATTTCATTTAGCTCAGATGGTCAGGGAAGTTTGCCAGATTTTAATAAAAATGGGGAGCTTGTTGGTTTAAAAGTCGGTAAAGTTACTTCTCTTTATGATAAATTTAAAAAAGTCTTGCAGGCCGGTGATTTTGGGTTAGGAGAAATTATTCCGCTAATAACTTCTAATCCGGCAAAGGCATTGGGCTTGAAGAATAAAGGAGAAATAGTTCCAGGATTTGATGCTGATTTAGTAGTTGTTGACAAAGATAATTATAGTATTGATAAGGTATTTGCAAAGGGTAAATTAATGGTTGATGGAGGTAATCCTCTTAGAATCGGAACTTTTGAGAAGCTTAAAGAGGAAGGTGGCAATAGTGAATAAAAAGTTTTTATTAAATAGATTTGGTAGAACCTTATTAACACTGGTTGGTGTTTCGATTATTGCATTTATGATTTTACATTTAGCACCAGGTGATCCTGCCAGGATAATGTTAGGACAGTTTGCAACTGAAGAAAATATTGAGATTTTTAGAGAACAGCATCATTTGAATGAGCCATTGCCTGTCCAATACGGTGCCTGGATTACCGGAGTTATGCAGGGTAATTTTGGCTATTCAATAAGATATAATCGGCCTGTCCATGAACTGATCTGGACTAGAATGTGGCCGACTTTAACTTTAACTGTATCAGCTCTGGTGCTGGCGGTGATATTAGGTTTTACACTTGGAATTCTGGCAGCGATTAAAAGAAATAGCTGGCTGGATTATATAACGACTATTCAGGCGATGTTCTGGATATCGATTCCAGCTTTCTGGTTAGGGATATTATTTTTATACTTTTTCGGACTCCGGCTCCGCTGGTTTCCAATCGGTGGAATGGCTGGATTAGCTTCACTGGTTCTTCCGGTATTTGCACTGGGCCTTAGAGAAGAAGCCTGGTTTGCCCGACCTATGAGGTCTGAAATGCTTGAAGTTTTAAATCAGGCTTATATCAGATCGGCCCGGGCCAGGGGAATTAAGGAGAGGGTGATCATTACCAAGCATGCTCTTCGCAATGCGCTGATACCTCTTGTGACAATGATTGCTCTGAGATTGCCCTGGATAATCGGTGGAAGCGTTGTTATCGAAGTTGTCTTTGCCTGGGGAGGCATGGGTTCATTATTAGTTAATAGTGTACTTGCTAGAGATTTTCCAGTTGTCCAGGCAATTTTATTATTGATTTCTTTTGCAGTAGTTATGGCAAACTTATTTGCTGATTTATTATATTCAGTCATTGACCCTCGTATAAGATTGGAGGACTAAAAGATGGAAGATACATTAACATATGAAGAGATAAAAAAAGATATCGATAATTTAAAACAGGAAAAGACCAGCCAGCTGGCTTTAGTCTGGTCCAGATTTAAAAGGAATAAGCTGGCATTGATTGGTGGAATAATTGTTTTGATAATGGTCTTAATAGCAATTTTCGCTCCGGTTCTGGCGCCTCATGATCCCTATAGAACTGCTCCTTTAAGAAGACTTGAGGCGCCCTCTTTTGAACATCCACTCGGCACCGATGCTATGGGTAGAGATATGCTATCACGTCTCATTTATGGTGCCAGGGTTGAACTTTCGATAGGAATATTAATAATTCTTTTCGAGGGCACTATTGGAATAACGCTGGGACTTCTGGCAGGTTATTTTGGGGGCTGGGTTGACAGTGTTATTATGCGGCTCGTTGATATTTTAAGGTCTTTTCCAGTTATTATACTGGCGATGGCTATTGCCGGAGTATTAGGCCAGGGTGTATACAATGTTGTTATTGCATTAGGGATTGTAGGCTGGACAACTTTTGCTAGAATGGTTAGAAGTAAGATATTATCTATTAAAGAAAGTGATTATGTTGAAGCGGCAAGATCAATTGGGGAATCTACGCCTTCAATTATAATTAGATATATTCTACCTAATGCTGTTTCAACGGCTATTATTATGGTCTGTATAATGATGCCGACAGCTCTGATAGCCAGTGCAACTTTAAGTTTTCTAGGACTTGGGGTACAACCCCCGATAGCTTCCTGGGGCTCAATAATTTCAGCTGGTAGAGATTATTTATTACAGGCTCCCTGGATTTCAACAACTGCCGGATTATTTATTATGTTTACTGTATTAGGTTTTAACTTTATTGGCGATGGGCTGCGGGATGCTTTTGATCCAACAGCTGATAGATCGTAGGACTGGAGGCGAATAGATGATGTCACCAATACTTGATATAAATGATTTATATCTCTCCTTTTCCACTGAAGAAGGTGAGTTAGAAGCAATAAATGGCTTGAATTTAGAAGTTGAGCAGGGGAAAATTCATGGATTAATAGGAGAAACCGGCTGTGGAAAAAGCGTTACTGGCCGAACAGTTCTTGGACTTTTTGATAGCAACACAATGATTAAAGGTGGAGAGATCTTATATAATGGCGATGATCTTTTATCTAAGACTCAACATGAATTGCAGAGAGATTATCGAGGCAATGAAATAGCAATGATATTTCAAGATCCAGGCTCGTCTTTAAATCCTGTATTTAAAATTGAAGATCAATTAGATGAGGTTTTAAGAATATACCAGCCTGGAAAGAAAGCTGAGCGAAGAAAGAAGATGATTGCTGCTTTGAATGCTGTTAAATTACCTGATCCAGAAAGGTTATTAAAGAAATATCCTCATCAGCTTTCTGGCGGTATGAAACAGAGGGTGATGATTGCTTTGAATCTGGCCTGTCAGCCCTCTCTATTGATTGCAGACGAGCCAACAACTGCTCTGGATGTTTCGATTCAGGCTCAATTTATCAATGTTTTAAAGGAGCTTCAAAAAGAGATTGACATTACTATTTTATATATAACCCATGATATGGCAGTGGTTAGTGAGATCTGTGATCAGGTCTCTGTAATGTATGCAGGCAGAATTGTTGAGGATGTATCAATGGAAGATTTATTTAATAAGCCTGTGCATCCCTATAGTAAATTACTTGTTAGCTCAGTTCTTGGACCTGAGACTAATATAGATAATCTTGTTGAAATATCTGGATCTGTTCCAAGATTAATCAATCCTCCTCCAGGTTGTAGGTTTCATCCAAGATGTGAGCATATGAAACCAGAATGTAAGGAAGAACCGCCGGTTTTAAAGGAAGTGGCTCCTGGCCATCAGGTAGCCTGTTTTAAGGAGGACTTATCATGAATTCAACAGAGGTAATTTTGCAGGCAGATAAAATACAGAAAATATTCCCCAGTAAAGAGGGTGATGTTAGAGCAGTTGATGGAGTGAATCTGGATTTGATTTCTGGAGAAGTTTTTGGTCTGGTAGGTGAGTCAGGTTGCGGCAAATCAACACTTTCTAGATTGTTGCTTAGACTGCTAGATTCCAGTGGTGGTTCTATAAAATTTAAAGGAGAAGATATTACTGGCTTTGATAAGAAGCAATTAAAGATGTTGCGTAGACAGATGAGTCTTGTCTTCCAGGATCCCCATACTTCTCTTAATCCGAGAATGACAATCTATGATAATTTGGCAAGACCTTTCAAAGTTCACAATTTAGCTGAAGGTCGTGAGGAGATAACTGTTGAAATTGTAAGGTTATTAAAGAGTATGGGGCTTCAGGCGGAACATATGATCCGGTATCCCCATGAATTATCTGGCGGCCAGAAACAGAGGGTAGTTGTAGCCAGAGCACTTGCTGTTGATCCAGAGGTTGTCTTTTTAGATGAACCAACATCGGCGCTAGATGTTTCAGTTCAGGCTAAGATTTTGAAGTTACTGGCTAAAATAAAAGATGAGAAAGATTTGACATATTTCTTTATTTCCCATGATATCAATTTAATTCGGGTTATTTCAGATAGAATAGGAGTTATGTATCTTGGCAGGATGGTAGAACAGGGTGATGTTGCTGGAATGTTTAAGGAGCCTATGCATCCATATACTAGAGGATTGTTTAGCTCAGTTCCAGAACCGACACCGGCAAGGAAATTGGATTCAGTTTTAATGGGTGAAGTTCCTAGCCCGGTAAATCCACCTTCTGGCTGTCATTTTCATCCCAGGTGTCCTGAAAAGATGGCTATCTGTGAGCAAGAAAGTCCTGTTTTTAATTATCGGCAGGGGAGAAAGGTTGCCTGCCATTTATATAATTTAGATTAGATAAGCTATAAAGAGATTAAGTTATTAAATTGGGGAGGTGGTTTTAACTAATAATCATTCAAAAGTTTCTTAGATTTTATTATTTAAAATTCAGGAGGGATTAATTTGAAAAAATTAAGTATCATTTTAGCATTGAGTTTAGTTCTTGGCCTTGTTGTGATGGCGAATGGAGAAGTTATGGCCCGTGATACTGTTAGAATTTCAATTCAATCAGAACCTTCCAGACTGAACCCGGTTACTAGAGAGGATACTGAAGCCGGATTTGTCCTCAGTATGATCCATGATCCTTTAATTGAACTGGATTCACAGGGAAATTATACTACTGAAGGTGCAGTTGCTGAGGATTATGAAATATCAGAAGATGGAACTGTTTATACTTTTTATATAAGGGAGGGTATTACCTTTCATGATGGCAATGAGTTAACTGCTGAGGATGTTAAGTTCTCTTATGAGCAGTACATGGATGAAGAGATGGGATCTCCTCACCATAGCTATTATCAGGGCATTGAAGAGTTAAACTTACTTGATGATTATACTCTGGAAGTAGTACTTGAGAGTCCAGATGTAGCTTTTTTAACAACAGCTCGCCTAAGAGGCCATGTTATGCCTAAAGATTATATAGAAGATGTTGGCTGGGAAGAATTTGAGAGAAATCCAGTCGGCAGTGGTCCTTACAAATTTGTAGAGCATCATTCAGGTTCGTTTATAGAACTGGAAAGAAATGAAGATTTCTGGCACCATGTGGCTGAAATTCCTTATTTAGAATTCCGTTTTTATCCAGAGATTAGTACAGCAGTTATGGCATTAGAAGCAAAAGAGATTGACTTTATTGCTGAACTGCCTGCTGATGAGTATAATAGTTTGAAAAATAATCCTGGTGCAGAGCTAAAGTTCGGTTCTTTTGAAATATTCCAGGACCATAGAATTGTCTTTAATAAAAGAGATGATTCTATCTTCTCTGATAAGAGATTGAGACAGGCTGTTGCCTATGCAATTAATAGAGAAGAATTAATTGCTTTAACCCGTGGGGATTTAGCAGTTCCAGCAGTTGGAAGAGTTCCAGGATTCCATGCAGCCTCTGCACCTGATGCTAATGCCTATGAGTATAATCCTGATAGAGCCAGAGAATTATTAGAGGAAGCCGGTTATCCAGATGGATTTGAAACTGCTATTTATGCTCCATCAGGCTATCGGGAGAGAGTAATGGAATCTGAGCAGATTCAGCAGCAGTTAGCTGATGTCGGAATTCAGGCCGAAGTTGTAACCCTTGAATGGGGTACCTATTTAGATGCCACCGGTGAAGGTGAAGCTCCGATTTTTAGAGAAAGATGGTCAGCTACAGCACCTGATCCATTTAGTTTTATTGAGAACTGGTATTCAGAATCCAGTTGGAATCCTATCTTTGGGGTTTATCATAATGAAGAGGTTGATGAATTAATTAGTCAGATTAGAGTTGAGACTGATACAGAGAGACGCTGGGAGTTATTCAGAGAGGTTCAGGAAGTGGCAATGGAAGATGTACCATCTTACCCATTATACTGGCCGATTGATGGTTTAGCTTATAATGATCAGCTCCATATTCCTGAAGATTTATTTAATGATTTTAGAAATCCAATTTCCCATATTAATCTCTGGAGTTTTGAATAAATCTATCTGGTTGAATAGAAAATGATAAAAGATTATTAGAAGAGATAATTTAAATTGATAAAGGCCCTGGACTCAATAGCCAGGGCCTTGTCTTTTATTTATCTATAGTTTTTAGTCTAAAACTTTAATTATAACTCTAAATCAACAAAATCACGGGGATCTAAAAATATACGATTATACGAGATTGACCAGTGAAGATGAGGGCCTGTGGAGAATCCTGTAGAACCAACAGCTCCTATCTTATCACCCTGTGTAACAGAGTCACCTTTTTCAACAAATAATTCATTTAAATGCAAATATGATGAGTAGATATTCCAGCCATGATCGATTATTATTGTCTTACCGGTGGCAAGTAAATCAGCAGCCAGGGTAACCTGACCAGTATTGCTGGCCATAACTGGTGTGCCTGTAGGTGCAGCTATATCTATACCATTATGTCTATTGGCCAGCTCATTATTATGATACCTGGTTGCACCAAAATCTGTTGTTAAGCGGCCCTCTAATGGCCAGATAAAACTTTCAGTCCAGAGCCGGTCTGGATGGCTCTCTGCTCTAGCTGCCTGAACCATCTCCTGATCACGGGCTCTTCTGGCCTGTCTTTCAGGATCTGTTGGCCTGACTATTTCTTCCTGCTCATCATCAATAGTTAAGTAACTTTTATCGAAATCAGCATCTTTTATTCTGATATTTTCTTTAATCCAGGTTCTGCCCTGATTATCAACAATGGTAGCAGTATATTCACCTGGTGACCACCAGTAAGAAATTGGGATAATTCCAATACCCTGATTATTATCAGATCTAATTGGAAAACTATTATTATTTATCATGATCTCACCGTTAATCAGGTCACTGTGAGTTTTAACAGTTATTAAGCTACCAATTTCAGGCTCCTGTGTGCTAAATGAAATATCATTTGCCAGGACTGGTGAGGTTATAAGAAAAATTGCAAGTAAGGTTAATATTATTTTATTTAATAATCTAAAATTAAACATAAAATCTATCCTTTCAAGAATATATTTGTTTTATAAAGGTTTAATGCTATAATTATATTGTAACAGGATAATCAATATTTACAAGTAAATAGGAGGGGATTTAATGTTATTATCAACGACTGATTTAAAGAGAGATTATGAAACTTTAGGGTTAGTTAGAGGCAGTGAAATGAAAGCGGTTCATCTTGGCAAAGATATTACAGCTGCTATTAGAAAAATCTTTGGTGGAGATGTAAGGGAATATTCTGATTTACTTAAAGAGGCCAGAGATCAGGCTCTAGAAGAGATGAAAGCCGATGCAGAAGATCTAGGAGCAGATGCAATAATCGGTGTCCGATTTGCTACTTCAACTATTACGTCTGGTGCCGCAGAAATTGTAGCCTATGGTACTGCAGTAAAGTTTTAGGTGATATAATTGGTATTAATTAATCTTTTTGTTGCTTTTTTTAGAGTAGGAGCATTAAGTATTGGTGGAGGGTATGTATTATATCCATTAATAGAAGCAGAAGTGGTTAATAATTATCAGTGGATGACAGGAGATGAGTTTGTAGAATTCACTGGAATAGTTCAGGGTATTCCCGGGGCAATTTCGATTAAATTTGCCACCTTAACAGGTTACAGAGTTGCTGGAATTCCTGGGATGATAGTTGCTAATCTTGGAGTTATTTTACCTCCGGCAATAATTATAATCCTTTTAATTTCATTGATGACACAATTGCAGGATTCACCTCACTTTGCATCATTTTTAAAGGCAGTTGGCTTTGCTACAGCCGGTTTAATAGCTTACTTCTTGTATACGTCTTCAATGGCATTGTCCTGGAATATTACAGGACTTTTGATTGCTGGTTTAGTATTTATTATATTATTATTTACTAATTTACATCCTGGGCTGGTAATTTTACTAATAGGTCTGGCAGGTATTTTTATATTTTAAAAAGCCCCGGTTAAGGGGCTTGAACTTATTATGCTGATTGTTCTGCCTGGATTTCTTCTACTGTGATAAATAGCTGTGAAAATAATGGAAGTCTATTCTCCCAGATATTTAAAAAGCTATCAGTTGATAGAGTTTTGTTTCCAGGTTTTTCACGGACGACCATAGATGGACCTGATTCAGGGTCATAGAAATACATTTCATTATCTTCTTCACTATAACCGACTAGGACCATATAATGCTGCCATTTTAAGCCTTCGCCTACTAATACAATGACAGGGATTTCTTGAGAAGAAAAATATTTTAATTCATCTAATCCACCAGTTCTGGCAGAAGCATTTAAATTATTATCTCTAAAATGGGATATTAATCTATGAGGCGGTACTCCTATATCAAATGGAAGTCTATACGCAATTTCTCGATAAATCTGAGTTCCTGAGGCAGGCTGGCCATAATATCTACGAATAAATGCAGCTGCATAACCTGAACACATATTGTAGCCCTGTTTATCAAAGCTTGTAGTTTCTAAATCTAAATTAAGTCTATAATTAATTGGATTTAATGGGTCTGCTGCTAATCTTGTTTCAGTCGGCAATAAGTGGTCTATTGAAATTAATGGGGTTGCAAAGGTCCCAATAAATATGAGTACTATTACTAAAGGTACAGCAGTTAGATATTTTAACATAGAGCCACCTCTCTTTTTGTGAAGTTTTATCAAAATATATTCACAAAACTATCACATTTACTGTCTTAATTATACCTTATTTTTTTGTAAATGGCAAGAGAATAGCTCTTAATGATATTAATTACTTAAATAAATTTTGTAAATTAATAATCTGTTTTTTGACCTGCTCAGGAGCCGGGCCTCCAGGGAGCTTTCTTTTTTTAACAGCATTCTTGAGATCTAGCCAACTATATAGTTCATTATCAATAATAATCTTTAAATTATTAGCCTGGCTGGATTTTATAACTTTATCCAGAATTTCTTGAAACTTTTCTATTTCTATTTCAAATAGCTGAATGTTATTTTCTAAGGCATAATTTACTGTTCTGCCAGAAACCTGATGGGCCAATCTGAAAGGCAGGCCCTTCTTGGCTAAATAATCAGCAAGTTCAGTAGCATTTAAATAACCATTATAAGTTGCTTTTTCAAGTTTATCTCTATTAAAAGAGATTGATTTTAAAAAGTCAGGAAGAATATTAAGAATTTCAAATAAGTTATCAACAGTATCAAATAAACCTTCTTTATCTTCCTGTAAATCTTTATTATAGGCCAGGGGCAGGCCTTTTAAAGAGGTAGCCAGGGCTGTATGGTTGCCTAAGATTCTGCCAGATTTTCCTCTGATTAACTCGGCAACATCAGGGTTTTTCTTCTGAGGCATAATGCTGCTGCCAGTCGACATGGCATCGCTAATTTCGATGAAGTTGTAATTAGGACTGTTCCAGGTTATTATCTCTTCGGCAAGGCTGCTGAGATGGATAATTATATTAACTGCTGAGCTATGAAAATCTAGAATGAAATCCCTATCACTAACAGTATCAAGTGAGTTCTCAGTAATACCAGCAAAGTTTAACTCATCTGCCACCATCTCTCTATCCAGGGGGAAGCTGCTTCCGGCAAGGGCCCCTGCTCCGAGAGGAGATAAGTTATGCCTATTATAAGTATCTGCTAATTTATCATAATCCCGTTTTAGTTTCCAGGCATAGGCCAGAAGATGATGGCCTAAGGTTATAGGCTGAGCGGCCTGGAGATGAGTATATCCAGGCATTAGAGTTTCAGTTTCATTTTCGGCGATTTCAGCCAGGGTGATGATTGCAGTTTTTAATAAATCCTGAATATTATTTATCTTGTCTTTTAAATAGAGTTTAATATCAAGGGCAACCTGGTCATTTCTACTTCTGCCAGTATGCATTTTTCCTGCAATAGGACCTATTTCCTCAGTTAATAATTCTTCAACTAAACTATGAATATCTTCGGCATCATAATTTAGATAATCACCATTTTTAATGGCCTGCTCAATTTTATTTTCAACTATTGTGAGACCATCTAAAATTAAGTCTTTATCTTTTTCAGATATTATATCCTGGGCTGCCAGCATCTTAACATGGGCTCTGCTGCCTGTTATATCATATTTATACAATTTAATATCAAAGGGCAGTGAAGAATTAAAGCTATTTAATTTGTTATTTGAATCTGATTTAAAGTTTCCCCCCCAGAGTTTCATATTATCTGCCTCTTATTTATATTTTCCTCTGTATCTTTAGTAGATTTTTTGGCCTGGCCAGCAGTCTTTAATGGGAGTGACCAGAGCTTAATAAAGCCGGCGGCTGCATCATGATCGAAACTATCGGCTTTATCATAGGTAGCAAGGCCATTATCATAAAGTGAGTTACTGGATTTTCTGCCAACAACTTTGGCCTGGCCCTTATATAATTTAATCTTAACTTCGCCATTTATTTTATCTTTAAAGCTATTGAAAAATGCCTGCATAGCCTGTCTTAATTCAGAGAACCAGAGGCCATAATAGACTGTCTCACTATATTTAGGCATTAATGTTTCTTTAAAATGCATAGTTTCTCTCTGGAGAACCAGTGCTGATAAATCCTGGTGGGCCTGCAAAAGGATTGAGGCCGCAGGAGCTTCATAGATTTCTCTTGATTTGATGCCAACCAGTCTATTTTCAACCATATCAATTCTGCCAATACCATAATTTGCGCCAATATTATTAAGCTTCTGAACCAGTTCAAGGGGTTTTAATGCCTGGCCATTTAGGCTTACTGGCACTCCAGATTCAAAGCCTAAAGTTAGATAGATGGCTTTATCAGGGGTGTCTTCAATATCTTTTGTCCACTGATAGGCATCAGCAGGGGGTTCTAACCAGGGGTCTTCTAGCTGGCCACATTCAACACTTATTCCCCAGATGTTTTCATCTATACTATAAGGTGATGAACTTGTAGCTTTGACCGGGATATTATGTTTTTTTGCATATTCTATTTCTGTTTCTCTTGTTGTAAAGCCCCAGTCTCTTAGAGGTGCTATAACATCTAAATCCGGGTTTAAAGCAGCAAAAGCAGTTTCAAATCTTACCTGATCATTACCTTTGCCAGTACAGCCATGGGCAACTGCATCTGCGCCAACAGCTTCTGCAGCAGCGACCATTCTCTTTGCAATTAAAGGTCTGGCCAGGGCTGTTGCCATTGGGTACTTGCCTTCATAGACTGCCCCTACCTGGAGGGCAGGGAAGACATAATCATTGATAAACTCAGATTTTAAATCTTCAATTATTACCTGACTTGCTCCTGTTGCTATTGCTTTTTCCTTTAATTCTTTTTTATTTAAACCCTGTTGTCCTAAGTCTGCTGTATAAGTTATAATTTCTGCATCATACTTTTCCTGTAACCATTTGATTGCGACTGAAGTATCAAGACCACCTGAATATGCTAAAACTATTTTATTAATCATTATTTTTTCCTCCTATATATTTTTTTAGTCAGTGTTTGTTTTCTGTGATGAAACAATTTTCTACATCATTTATTAATCTATATCGGCTAATAAGCTATATCGTCGCCTGTTAGTTTTTAAGTTCATTATAAACCTCTCCTTGTAAAATAAATATTTATAAACTAAAAAATCCCCGTCTCAACTAGCAAATTTGCTAGCAAGAGACGGGGATATAAGATCACCGTGGTACCACTCTAGTTGACGGTCATCTGGTAAATGCCAGATAACGATCCACTCTACTCTGTAACGCCGGTAAGCGATTTCAGCTATCAGCTTCTTAGCTTTGACTGAAATATCTCACAGGTGCGGTTCAATCTAAATAGCTTCCCTGGCTTCCACCAACCCAGTTCGCTTTATCCACTATTTTAGATCTACTCTCCTGATCAACGATTTTTGCAAACTTATTTTATTGCTTTTTATTATAACCTGTATTAAAATAAAATGCAAGGATTATTTTTAATTTCTCACTTTAATTTGTCGAAGAGCTGAATTCACTGTATAATAGGTGTTGATGGTTTTAAGGTATTAATTAAAATGAAAAAGTAATAATTAAAACGAAGGAGAAATGTTTTTATGGATTATGTAGAAGTTAAAGTTCCTGTGACTTCAGCGAATTTAGGGCCTGGTTATGATACATTAGGGATGGCCCTGCAGGTCTATTATAATTTTAAATTTGAAAAGGTTGATGGTAATCAGGTTCAAATCGATATAAGAATTTCAGGTAATAAGAACTATAATATTCAGGATAGTTTAATCAGGGAGACTTTAAAATATCTGGAGAATAAGACAGATAGAAGATTTAATGGTTTGCATATTACTGAGCTGCTGCCATTTTTGCCTGGAAAAGGGCTTGGCAGCAGTGGGGCGGCGATTATTGGAGCCCTTGTTGGTTTAAACAGTTTATATGAAATTGGTTTATCTCAGGCAGAGATTTTAGAGATTGCCTATGAGCTTGAGGGCCATCCAGATAATATTACTCCTGCTCTCTATGGTGGGCTTAATATAACTGCTGTTGGCGATAAGATCTATCGGGAAAAACTTCATCCCCATCCTGATTTATCTTTGATATTAGCAGTACCAGATTATATTGCCAATACTGAAGAGCAGAGGAGGTTACTGCCGGCTCAAATAAAGATTGATGATATTACATATAATCAGAGCAGAACGGCATTAATGCCATTTGCTCTGGCAAGTGGCAACTGGGAGATGCTAAAGGAGCTTTTAAATGACAGGATTCATCAACCATATAGGATGGCAGATACTCTGGCCTGGGACAAACTTGTAAAGGAAGCTATTTCTGGAGGGGCCATTGGTGTTGTTCTGAGTGGAGCAGGGCCTTCAATTTTAGCACTGGCAAATAATAAAGAAGAAGAGATTGCAGAAATCATTAGAGAGGTCTGGTCGGGATATAATGTGGAAGCCAGGACAGTTATAACTGGAGCTGATGTTTTAGGGGCTCAGGTTACAAACTTTAAATAGTAAATTTAGTAAACTATACTGGCAATCAGCCAGTAGTAATCAGAATTTAATAAATGGTTTTGAAGATACAAAGGAGGAAAATTATGAGTTTTAAACAGAATTTAGTTAATAGGAACTGGCCAGGAGTGATTGAGGCTTATAGAGAATTTATGCCGCTAAAATCAGGAGCTGAGCCGATTACACTGCAGGAGGGGAATACTCCCTTGCTGCCTGTGCCAGAGTTAGTGGGAAAATTTGATCTGGATATTGAATTGTATTTAAAATATGACGGGGCCAATCCGACAGGTTCCTTTAAAGATAGGGGAATGACTCTGGCTGTAAGTCAGGCAGTTGCTGAGGGGAGTAAAGCTATTATCTGTGCCTCTACTGGCAATACATCGGCGGCAGCTGCTGCCTATGGTGCCAGGGCTGGGATTGAAACAATAGTTGTTGTTCCTGAAGGTAATATTGCCATGGGGAAATTGGCCCAGGCTGCGATTCATGGGGCCAGGATTATTCAGATTAAAGATAATTTTGATAGGGCCCTGGAGCTGGTAAAAGAACTGACAGATAATTATCCAGTTACTTTGGTGAATTCCTTGAATCCATATAGAATTGAAGGCCAGAAATCAGCAGCATTTGAGGTTGTTGATGCTTTAGGTGATGCACCGGATATTTTAGCTATACCAGTCGGTAATGCCGGGAATATAACAGCTTACTGGCAGGGATTTAATGAATATTATGCTGCAGATAAGATAGCTGAGAAGCCTGAGATGTGGGGCTTTGAAGCTGAAGGGGCAGCTGCTATTACATATGATAGGGTTATTGAAAAGCCTGAAACTTTAGCAACTGCGATTAGAATCGGTAATCCTGCCAGCTGGGAGAAAGCTGAAAGTGCAGCTCAGGAGTCTGCTGGCCTGATAAGCTCGGTAACTGATCAAGAGATTTTAGAGGCCTATAAGGCTATTGCTGCGACTTCTGGGATATTTTGTGAGCCTGCCTCGGCAGCCTCTGTTGCCGGCTTGATTAAAAGGGCCAGGAATGGGGAACTGGGTGGTGGCAGCAGGGTTGTGGCGGTGTTAACTGGCCATGGCTTAAAGGATCCTGAACTGGCATTAGAAGAGATTAGCCCGCCTAAAGCTGTTGAGGCTGATTTAGATATTTTATTAAAAGAAGCAGGTATTTCAGGATAAATTGAGAAGTAATATAGTATATGAGGAGGAGGATTTATTTGAAAAAATCTATGTTATTTAGTTTTATTTTGATTTTGCTTGCTATCATTGTTATTTCAATGTCGGCTCCTGTCGTCGCTGCTGACCGGGTATCGTCTATAGATTTAACGACCTATTTTGGCCGGATTCTTGATTCTGGGCCAACTCAGTTGATTAATGAGGCTCAAATCTGGTATGGTGAAAGAGAATTGGCAGATACTGAATATGGAGACCTGCCTGTATTGTCGGCAGCTGCGCCATTTAAGGCTGGCAGGCTTGGCAGGAATGATTTTGCCTATGTTGAGGCCGGTGAGCTTGCCTGGGATGATTTGAATGAGGTTTATATCTATCACGATAATGAGGTCAGAGGAGTTAAGTTGAATGGTGCTCAGATTATTGACTGGTTAGAACATGTTGGCGATCATTTTGAGCTGATTGATCCTGAGCTTGAAGAAGAACAGCATATCGTTAATTATGACCAGAATGCCTATAATCACGATATAATTGAGGGCATTGAGTATCAGTATGATTTAACTAAACCAGTCGGCGAGAGGGTGGTATATGCCTCTTATATGGGAGAAGAGTTGAATGAAGACCATGAATTTATTGTGATTACCAATGGTCATCGGGCAGATGGTGGTTTTCCTCATATGGATGGAGAATCTACTGTATATAGTTCAGATGACAGAAATCTTGATATCTTGATTGAGTATGTTGAAGCCCACAGCCCAGTTGAGCCAGTTCCATCTAATAACTGGAGTTTAAAACCCTTTGAAACTGCAGGACCACTTGTCTATCAATCCCATCCTGATGCAGTTGATTTTATTGAAAAATATGATATAAAAGGGTTAGAATTAATTGAGACAACACTGCGGGGCTGGGGAGTATTTGAGGTAGATCTTTTTGAATTAAGCAATTAAAAGTAGCTTTAACTGATGAGTTTAGATAGTAGCTCTATTTAATTATTACAGGAGGCTAAGTTAATGGAGAAAAGATGGAACCTGGAAAAGTTATTTCCGGCAATTGATAGTGAGGAATTTAAAAGCACTAAGGAAGAGTTTATTGGGAAGTTAGAGGTTTTGTCAGACTGGGAACCTGCTGATAATAAAAGTAATCAGGAAATTGCTGAAGATTTTATTGAGGATATGCAGGAATTTTATTGGTTGATAACTTTATTAATGGCTTATTTGCGGTTAGAAGTAAGTGTAGATGCCAGGAATCAGCAGGCTTTGAAGTTGATTGATGAATTAGAGAAAGAATCTGTCAAGATTACAGCTCCCAGGGTTAAGTTTATGCTCTGGCTTCAGGAGGCAGTCTCTCAGGAAGAGGATATCTCAGGTTTTGTTGACGGGTCTGAACTGTTGGAAGAACATCAATTTGTACTTGAAGAGCTGCTGGAGGAGAGTCAGTATTTATTATCTGAAGAGGAAGAGGTTTTAGTGGCTGAGCTGAAAAGGACAGGGTCATCGGCCTGGACAAAGTTGCAGCAGAAGTTAACCTCAACTTTGAAGGTTGAAATAGAGTTGGACGGTGAGGAGCAGGAATTACCTCTTTCTGTTGTTAGAAACCTATATCATAAACCAGACCCTGAGGTTAGAAAGACTGCCTATGAGGCTGAGCTGGCGGCCTATGATAAGATAGATGAATCAGTTGCTGCTGCTTTAAATGGGATTAAGGGGGAAGTCCTGACTGTTACAGAAAAAAGAGGTTTTGATGAGCCCCTTGATGAGACTCTTGTTAATTCAAGGATGGATAAAGAAACCCTGGATGCCATGTTAGAGGCGATGAAAAATAATCTTCCGGCTTTCCATGATTTCTATAAGACTAAAGCCGAAGTTTTAGGCCATGATAATGGGCTGCCTTTCTATGATATCTTTGCCCCTTTGGGCGAGGTTGAGATGGAATTCAGTTATGAAGAGGCTAAGGACTTTATTGTAAAGAATATCAGGGAATTCAGCGATGAAATGGCTGACCTTTATGAAGAGGCCTTTAATAATAACTGGATTGATGCTGAGCCTAGAGATGGTAAAAGAGGCGGGGCATTCTGTTATAACATCAACCCGATTGAAGAGAGCAGGATTTTAAGTAATTTTAATGGTTCCTTTAGTGATATGACAACTTTAGCCCATGAACTTGGCCATGCCTATCATGGTTATTGTTTAAGTGGTGAAAGTATCCTGAATACTGATTATCCAATGCCTCTGGCTGAGACTGCTTCAATTTTTAGTGAAACGATTGTTACCAATGCTGCTTTGCAGGAAGCCAGTGAGGATGAGCAGTTTGTTATTTTAGAGAATAGTATTACTGGCTCAGGTCAGGTGATTGTTGACATTTACAGTAGGTTCTTATTTGAGAGTCGGCTTTTTGAGGCCAGGAAGAATGCCTCGTTGAGTGTTGATGATTTAAAAGAGATGATGGTTGAGGCTCAAAAGGATGCCTATGGCGATTCACTGGACCATGAGTATTTGCATCCGTCAATGTGGATTAATAAATCTCATTATTATTCAGCAGGCAACAATTATTATAATTTCCCCTATGCCTTTGGTCTGTTGTTTGGATTAGGGGTTTATGCCTTATATCTAAAGGGAGAAGATGATTTCTTAAATAAGTATAATGAGTTATTGCGGGCAACTGGCCAGAAGAAGGCTTTAGGTGTGGCTGAGATGGTTGGGATTGACCTCCATGACCCTGGATTCTGGGAAGGATCATTAGAAGTTATTAAAAAAGATATTGCCAAATTTATAGAATTATCTGATAATAAAATATAGAAAAATTAAAGCCGCTATCTGAGAGGATAGCGGCTTAACTTATGCAGTGGATATTCTTTTTTGGAATATTTTTTAGTTTCTGTTTAATGGCCAACTCTGGGAGGCTGATCTTCCAATCATATTCTGGTGTTTAGAGTCTACCCTATTATTTCCATGGGTTCTACTATCCTTGAAGTGGAGACAGAAATGGCCATTAAAGTTATTGTTGCTGATACTCTGTCCACCATGGGGAACTCCATTAATTGAGCCAGCAATTAATCTGCCATTAATATTAACAATTACAGCTCTTCTGTCCCAGCTCCAGCTTCCACCGTATATTCTGCGCATTACATTTGTATCCTGAGAGGTTAATGGTTCTACATCTGCATGGTTGGTACCATAGAGGCGTCTGATCCTAAAACTCAGGCCTGTTTGGACATCGGTTACTGTTGCTGTGCTATTTCTCGGGAATAGTCGATTGACCTGACTCCAGCTTAATGCTTCTACAGATTGTTGATTTATATTGCTGCCGCCATTCCCAGGTATTCTTAAGCTCTGGCCAGCTCTTATTGTATCTCCACTAATATTATTGGCGGCTCTAATATCATTTATTGAGGCGTCAAATCGATTGGCTATTGTCCAGAGGCTATCGCCAGCTCTGACCTGATAGGTTGAAGATTTTTCTTCGCCTTCTTCATCAGTTAAAAGCTCTTCCCAGGTAGCCGGGCCGACAACGCCATCGACATCAAGGCCGGACATTTCCTGGAATTGGCGAACTGCCAGTTCTGTCTGGTGGCCAAAATCTCCATCTGGATTTAAAGGGTATAGGCCTAACTGGTTTAAATTTTTCTGAAGTTCAGTAACAGCTTCTCCAGAGTCTCCGTTTCTGACTATATCCATTTCCTCTAAATTAATATCTGTTGTTTGACTGGTTATTTCTTTTTGGTCTTCAGCTTTAGCAACTGCTTCTTCAGTATCGTCCTCTATATCTTCTTCAATATCATTTGGGTCATATGTAGTTTCTCCTAATTGATCGAATTCTTCTTCTAAAGTCTGCCAGGTAGAGCTGCCTACAATTCCATCGCTATCAATACCATGATCACTCTGGAATTCTTTAACAGCAGCCTGGGTCTGGCCTCTAAAGAATCCAGTTGGTTCTGTAGATATATACCCTAGCTGACTCAGTTTATACTGGAGATAAATTACATCTACATTGTGGGTATATATTTTTAACTGCTCTCTCTGATTAATATCAATACTATTTAAAGCTCTATCAATTGCATTTAATGTTTCTGGTCCAGCAATGCCATCAGGTCTTAAGTTTGCAGCTGCCTGAAACCTTTCGACGGCTCTTCTTGTTTCTTCACCGTACAAACCGGTTTGAGAAACAGCGAAGAAGCTAAGTTCTTCAAGCTTATGTTGTAGTTCTTCAACACTTTCATCTTGCTGGCCTGGGCTGAATATTTCACTTGCCTGTAAGTTTCCATTGTTAAAGATTAGTGATGCTGTGAAGATAAGAATTAAAAAGACTGAAATTTTGAAAACTAAACCCTTGCGTACGGTCGTTAGTTGGTCTTTAAAATTCAATTTTTTAAACACCTGCCTTTTCCTTTTAGTTTGCGTTGCTTAATGCGTTCAATAAATCTTCATTTTTTTCGTAGATGTCGTCATGGAAACTTAAATCGCCATTTTCATCAGGGACAACTGTAAAATAGGTGAGGTAGATTGGCAAAGTACTCTGTAAATTCAACCAGGTTTCATCTCTGTCAACGATCTTTTCCGTTAACCTTTCTTCAGACCATTCTGGCATATCCTCTAATAAATATTTTGCAAGTTCCATAGGTTTTTCAAGCCTGATACAGCCTGAGCTCCTTGCCCTGTCATCTAAGGCAAAGAGGTGTGTATCCGGGGTATCATGGAAGTAGATACTCTGGTTATTTGGAAAGCGGAAAACTAGCGAGCCTAAGGCATTTCCAGGGCCAGAATCCTGCCAGAAAAAGTAAGGGAAACTGTCTCTATCGGCTTCAACATCTTCCCAGTCAATACTTTCAGGGTCAACCTGAACATATTCGCCATTTTCCCGGGTATAGACTCTGTAATTTCCCCGTTCGAGATGTTCAACATCTTCCTTTACCTTTGGCAAATGGTCTTCTACTGCAATAGAAGTCGGCATAAACCAGCGAGGACTGATTGTTATTCTATTGAGGTTGCCTTCCATTACAGGGGTTTTCCTGCTTGGTGTACCGACAACAGTTTTCATGTTAATAACAGCTTCGCTGCCTTCAAAAACCTCTAAACGGAATGAAGGGATATTTGAGATTAGATGATTGCCAGGCATCTGCTCATATTCCATTCGCCAGCGTTCTATATTTAAAATAATTTCTTTTATTTGATTATCGTTAAAATTATTTCTTTCTTCTAAACCCTCTAATAGTGCTAAATAATAGGGGTGACCTGGTTCATAATCTGATAAGACATCTTCAACTGAACGGTCTGATTTAATTGATTCAATAATCCAGGGGAAGCCTTTCAGAATTTCTTCATTAACTATTTCTCTTTCTAAAGTATCAGGTTTGAATCTACCAGTTGCTAAATCACTTGTGTATTTAAGTAAAGCTCTGGTTAGTAATTCGTCTAATTCTTTTAAGTTATCAGGATTAATATTCTCAACATCCTGGTAGCGAATACCTGTCCAGATGCCATTTATATCTCCAAGTAAATAATCCTGGCTATTAAGTCCCTTAGACTCTGCCTGGTTAATCAATTCATAAATTTCCAGTCCGGCTTGATTAAATTCACCATCTTCAAGCCAGAGATAGTCTTCATCTATGTCATTTTCGGTCTCTAATAATTCGTTAAGCTCATTAAGATAATCATCAGCATTTATTGCTGGTGCAAATATAATGCTGATCATTAGAAAGATCAATAAAAATTTGGTTATCATAAATACTTCACCTCTTATTATAATTGGCTATAAATCTATAAAATCCTGCTTATTTCAGCAATTTTTTTTCTTTTTTTTATCATACCATATTTTTGATAATAATGCATATTATTATCCCTGGGTTTCCCAGGAGAGTTTTTGCATATTTATGAAAATAATTGTATAGTTTATGCATAAAAAGATTGTGAAATTTGTTAAGAGATACTACTTGGTAACCGTCGGGTATGGAGAGGGTCTATTGGCAAATATGTATATTTATACAAAATGGGCTGAAAGTTTTGTGTCAGAAGATCTTATTATGCAAATAATTTAAATTTATGATATTATTAATGAAAGGAACAATAATTATGATTTCACAGGGGGATTATAAATTATGGCAGACTCTCAAGAGAGTAAAAGGCGCAGAATTAGGGAATGGGGAATTATTCCTGGAGTTTTGCCAACTGGAGATAAAAATTCGATTACAGATATAAAAGGCGTTAAGGTTGGCCATGTTACAATTATGAAAGGTGATGGCAAATTAGTTCCGGGGAAAGGTCCTATCAGGACTGGTGTTACAGCTATTTTGCCTCATTCAGATAATATATTTTCTAATCCTGTTGAAGCAGGAGTTCATGTTATTAATGGTTATGGGAAGCCTATTGGTTTAGAGCAGATAAAAGAGTTAGGCCGGCTATCTTCACCAATATTATTAACTTCAACTCTTAATGTGTCCAGGGTTGCTGATGCCTTAATTGATTATGTTTTAAAAGATAATCCTGAAATAGGGATTAAGGGACCTAGCTTTAACCCTGTTGTTCTTGAATGTAATGATAGTTATTTAAATGATTTGCAGGGGAGGCATGTTAGAGCACAACATGTTCACCGGGCTCTGATTTCAGCCAGTAGCGATAGGGTAAGCGAAGGCGATGTTGGAGCTGGTACCGGTATGACTGCCTTTGGTTTTAAAGGTGGGATTGGATCTGCATCAAGAAAAATAAAATTGGATAGTACTGAATATAATCTTGGCGCTTTAGTTTTAAGTAATTTTGGTCGCCGGGAAGAGTTAAAAATAAATGGATACCCTTTGTATCAGCTTGATCAGGATTTAGTGAATTTACATGAGACCGGTGGTGGTGACGGCTCGGTGATTGTTGTTTTAGCTACTGATCTACCTCTAAATAACAGGCAGTTAACAAGGGTTGCCTCCAGGGCTAATATTGGCCTGGGCAGGGTAGGTTCTTTGGCTGATAATGGTAGCGGAGACTTTGCTCTGGCTTTTTCCACTACTAATCAATATAAACGGAATGATACAGGCAAAATAATTTTAAATTCTGTAGATACCCAGATTAATGAGTTGCCAGCTAATTTAACTGAGAGTGAATTAATGAAGGAGTTATTTCAGGCAGTTGTTGAAAGTACTGAGGAGGCGGTTTTGAACTCATTATTTATGGCTTCAACTGTTAGAGGTAGAGATGGCCATAAGGCCAGAGGCCTTCCAGGAGACCAGGTTGCAGCAGCTTTAGAGAGAAATAGATTATGTCGTCCTAATAGATAAGGAGTTGGTTTTAATGGAAGAAGCATTGAATATAATTAAAGATGGTACACTTACTCAACAACAGAAAATAATTGCTCTGGCCAGGCAGGCAGAAAACCAGCTTAAAATTCCTGGTTTGACTGATAAAGAGCAGGATTATTTAAACTCTGATTTGGTCTGCGATCTGGCAGAGGGGCAGGCACCCTATCGGCCAAGGTATAACCTTGTTGATTTTGCTAAATTCATGGAGGAAGGCAGCGAGTTTTTAAGATTATCCAGTCCAGAGACTCTTGCAGAGGCAACTAATAATCTAATTATTTTATATCAAAATATTCCTTCTGTTACTGGAATGCCAGTCTATATTGGAGAACTTGATAAATTACTGGAACCATATATTGATTCAAGTTCTGATCCGAAGTCAACAATCAGGCTATTCCTGACAGCAATTGATAGAACTCTGCCAGATAGTTTTGTCCATGCTGATATTGGGCCAGAGAAGACCAGGGCAGGTGAACTTATTTTAGAGGCTGAAAAAGAGCTTGCTAATTCTGTGCCAAACCTGACTCTTAAATATGACCCAGAGTTAACAGATAAAGATTTCGCAATTCAGGCCGTTGAGACTGGCCTGGAAGTTTCAAAGCCTTATTTTGCCAATCATAGAGATTATCAGAAGATTTTTGGAGATGAATATGCAATTGTAAGCTGTTATAATGCTCTGCCGATTGGTGGCGGCAGTCATACTCTGGTAAGGATGAATTTGAAAGCTGTTGTTGAAAAGGCACTGGAGGAAGAAGAGTTTTTAGCTGTTAGATTGAGAGATGTTAGCAAGACTATGTTATCGATAATGGATAAAAGAATAGCATTTCTCTGCGAGGAAAGCCCATTTTTTAAGAGTAATTTTTTAGTAAAAGAAGGGTTACTGGATAAGAATAAATATACTGCAATGTTTGGGGTTTACGGTATGGCTGAAGCTGTTAATCTCTTTTTGGATGGCGATAGTGAATCCGGCTCTTACGGTAAGACTGCTGAATCACAGAAAATGGCTAAAAATATTTTAGATATAATTCAAAATGAGTTAAATGAACATGAGAATGAGCATTCTCCTTTTAATGATGGTCATTATCTGCTCCATGCCCAATCTGGAATCGGGGAGGATGTTGATACTTCTCCAGGTTGCAGGATTCCATATGGTGAGGAACCATCTATGCCGGAACAACTTAACTTTATAGCACCAATCCATCAGTATTTTCCTGCTGGGGTAAGTGATATCTTTACTTTTGATAAAACCTATAAGAGAAATCCTGAGGCTATTTTAGATATTATCAAAGGTGCTTTTGAGAAGGGGCTTAGATTATTTTCCTTTTATAATTCAGAGAGTGACTTAGTTAGAATTACTGGTTATCTAGTTAAAAGGTCTGAAATAGAAAAGTTGAATCAGGGTGAGACAGTCCATAAGGATACTGTGGTTCTAGGTAGGGATACTCTTGAGAGTTCTCCTGAGGAAAACAGGAAAGTTAGATAAAGAATGCAAAGAGCAGTAATCAATAGGTGGATAGATTTTAGCCCGATCGATGGTCCAGGGAATAGAACAGTTATCTTTTTTCAGGGTTGTAATTTAAATTGCAGTTACTGTCATAATCCAGAAACCATTGAGATTTATAATAACAAGAGTAAAATTCCAGGATCGTTGTATTTACTGACTGTCGATGAGTTAATTGAGAAGATAAAACAGAATTTTCCTTATATATCAGGTATTACAGTCTCTGGCGGTGAGCCATTACTCCAGCTAGAATTTATAAAAGAATTATTTTCTAAAACTAAAAAATTAGGTTTATCTAATTTTATTGATACTAACGGAACTATTCCTTTAACCGAGCAGAAAACACTACTAGACTTAACTGATGGAGTTATGATAGATTTTAAAGCTTCAAATAGTGCTGATCTTATTGAAGTAACAGGATCTGATAAACTTGAGATTATTAAAGAGAATATTATTTTATTGAATGATGTAGGACTGTTACATGAAGTAAGAACAGTAATAGCAGGAGGCTTAATAAATTATCAGGAAAATGTTGTTGAGATAGCAGGTTTTATTGCTGAAATAGATCCAGAAATAAAATTTAAATTGATTGCCTATCGAAATCATGGAGTTGAAAATAGCGAGGGAATAATTGAGCCGTCAACAGAAGATATTAATAATTATAAAAAGTTAGCCAGGACAAATGGATGCAAGAATATTCAGATAATAAAATAATATAAATTAGCCCCAGTTTAAGTGATAAAGGCTGGGGCTTAAAATATTTTGGAATAGTTATTTTATTCTCCTTTGATAAAAATACTATTTACTGTTTGATTTCCTCCAGGATATTAAATAATGGAGAAGATGGTATTATTTATTAATTGTGCTCAAGAGTTTTTGGATCAAGAGCATCACGCAAACCGTCACCAAATAGGTTTAATGATAAAACAGTTACTACAATAGCAATTCCTGAAAATGTTACAGGATAGTGAGATAATCTTATAAATTGACGGGTGCTTGCTATCATACTTCCCCATTCTGGTGTAGGAGGTTGAGCTCCTAAACCAAGGAAACTAAGTCCGGCAGCAGAAAGAATAGAACCAGCCATTGCCAGAGTTGCCTGTACTACTATAGGGTTAATTGAATTTGGAATTATATGCTTAAAGATTATTTGAAAATCATTTCCTCCAATACCTCTAGCTGCTGAGACATAATCTTTCTCTATAACTGATAAGACGGCGCTTCTCATTAATCTTGCAAAGACAGGTATATAAGATATGCCTACTGCTATCATAACATTATTTATAGTTGCCCCAAGGGCAGCTACAATTGCAAGAGCCAGTAAAAAGCCTGGTAGTGCTAACATTATATCAATAAATCTCATAATAACGTTATCTATCCAACCACCATAAAAACCAGAAAGAATTCCCAATGTGCAACCAAATAATATTGCAATTCCAACGGAGATAAAACCAATTCTGAGTGAAATTCTTCCTCCATATAAAATTCTAGTTAGAATATCTCTACCAAAATTATCTGTCCCTAAAAGATTTTCACTACTTGGAGGCTGCAATCTATTTCTCATATTCTGTTCAATTGGATTATGGGGAGTAAGAATTGGTGCAAAAATAGCAGATAAAGCAATGAGAAATAATAAAATGCCTCCAACTATAGCTTTTTTATTAAATAAAATTCTTTTTAAAGCTCTACTTTTTCCTAAATTTCTTTTTTTAGCCTTATGTTTTTTTTCTTTAGCCATAATAACTCTCCTTTATAATGCTATTCATATTTGGCTCGTATTTTAGGATCAAGAAATCCATAGAAGATATCTGTTCCTAAATTTACTAGTGCATAAATAACTGCAAATATCATAATAGTACCCTGGACAACAGGAAAGTCTTTTGTTCTTATAGCATCAACAAGAAGACGACCAATGCCTGGCCAGGCAAATATAGTTTCAGTTAAAACTGCTCCTCCCATTAATCTACCAAATGCTAGACCAATTATTGTAACAACAGGTATTAATGAGTTTCTTAAGGCATGTTTATAAATGACTGTTCTCTCAGTTACACCTTTAGCTCTTGCTGTTCTTATATAATCCTCTTTTAAAACATCAAGCATGGTTGATCTCGTTATTCTAATTATACTTGCTGTTGTTACAGTTGATAGGGCTATAGTTGG